>Ga0065711_1002545_pt1 | contig 33128 bp, 28 predicted proteins | sample Hoacrofraction12_FD_59098 | JGI IMG/M metagenome (GOLD analysis project Ga0065711, IMG submission 59098) | Hoatzin crop microbial communities from Cojedes, Venezuela - Epithelial fraction 12 v2 (version 2) | ecosystem: Host-associated > Birds > Digestive system > Esophagus > Crop | place...
CACCGGCGGCACCTGCAGGTACTCCTGCCGGAAGGTCTGGTACGCCATCTTAGCGCTCCCCGCACCGCTTCCGCTTCCGCCACGCACCGCGCCGCGCCTGCGCGCACCGCCCCCCGGCTGCGCTCCCTCGGCGGAGCCAATCGGCGCCGGCAGCGCTCTCGTTGGCCGAGCCGCGAGCGCCGCCTCTCGCTCCCCTCGCTTTTCCCGCCCCCCGAGGGCTGGAGCGCTTGACGATTGGGCGACGTGCTTCTCTTCGCGGTCACTGATTGGCTGCCGGTGCGGCTGCTCGCCTGAGAGCGTTCGAACGAGGCGGGAAGCGGTGGAGGAGCAGAGCGGGCGGAGGGGACTCGGCCCCGGCGCGGGAGGAGCGGCCCCGGCGCCTCGGGTAACGGCGCGGGTAGGCCCCGGCGCCTCGGGTAGGCCGCGGCTGCGAGCTGGGCCCGCCCCGGGGCCTGCGCCCCTCCCGCTCCGCTCCCTGCCGGCCCTCAGCCGGAGGGCCGCCGCCATGTCGGTCGACCCCATGGCCTACGAAGCGCAGTTCTTCGGCTTCACGCCCCAGACGTGCATGCTGCGCGTCTACATCGCGTTCCAGGACTACCTCTTCGAGATGATGCTGGTGGTGGAGAGCGTGATCCTCAAGAAGCTGGACGCATTTCCCGGCTGCAAGGTCAGCCCCTCCCAAGTCCGCAAGAGCACGGAGAAGTTCCTGCTCTTCATGAAGGAGCACTTCGATCAGCTCTTCAGTAAAATGGAGGAAGTGCTGCTGCAGCTGGTGCTGAACGTCCCTCGGCACGTGCTGCTGCCCGAGGACAAGGCCCACGAGCAGTACCCCTGCACTGAGGAGCAGTTCCAGGCGCTGCAGGACGAGATCCGTCAGCTGCAGCAGCAGTACAGGGCGGAGGCGTCCGCCGGGCAGGCCCTGCACGCGGAGCTGGAAGAACAGGAGGCTGTTCGGGCCGAGCTGGAGAAGATTCTGCAGTGGTTTGACGGGCTGGAGAATATCTGCAGAGAGCACGGGACCGGCAACTTCAAAGAAAGCTTTGCGTTCCTGACACAGAACTCGAAGAAACTGCAAGACGTGCTGAGAGATGTTGAAGAGAAAAGGAAAAAAATAAAGCAGCACGATCAGCTATTGTAATAGAAATGCAGAAAAGGCAACAAAAATCATTCAGACAGCTTGCTTTAAATGATAGGGGCTTATCTTTCCAGAAGCGTCTCCCCTAATCCCTTACTCCTCCAATCCTGTTGGGATCTAGACGAAAAGCTGTTGAACTGTCAGTTGGGACCTGTTTAGCACCTCTCTTGGGAAGCAGGGAGAGGAAAAAGCCTGTAAAATGTAACTCTGAAACTGGTGCCTGGGGACAGATTTTGGGTTGGATGACCTGGCTGTGAAGGTGCCTTACTGCCCTCCTGACCGGTAACTGAGCACAACCTGTGAGAACGTCGAGGAGCCTGACACCAGCTCGGAGTCGCTGGTTTTGTCAGTGAGGATGTCAGGACTTTGTGCCGGTTCCCCGAAGGAATGGCGTCGCAGAGGCAGCGTCATGTCAAGGCTCTGTCTGGGGTGTTTGAGAAGCCAGTGGCCAGGAGATCCCTGGAGAGGGGTGAGACGGCGACGCTGCTGTCGAGGCGCAGCTGAGAAATAGATCTGTTTGCATCAACACTGCATTTCAACCCAGTTTCTGAGATTCCAGGGTCACCGCTTCACAGGTGTTTGCAAAGAGGCAGCCGGTGCTTTCTTCAGGCACGGCGCGCGCGCGCTGCTCTGCGGACACAGAGGCCACTGGAGGAAACGAGCAGCTCGATCGCTTTGTCCTACTTCAGCTTCTGTTGCTTTATAGATACTTCTTGTTTGGTTGGGTTTATTTTTGTTGTCCAGTGTCCTTTTTCTACTAACCAGTAGACTTCACTTTATTCATGTTCAGTCAGATTTTCCTGTACAGATGTTGTGAGGACTGACAGTTAATTAAGCTTGTTCCGTCTGTACTTGATTCAAAACGCCCCGTGGTCTGCGTGCATCCCTCCACTGCCCGCCGCAGGCTTTGAATCTCCCGCACAGACCTATCATGAAATACCAGTACGAATTTCTACTTTACTAGCATAGGTGTTGGAGAGGCATTAAACTTGTGAATAATCTAGAAGTTACTGCAATTAAAAAAAAAAGTACTAAAAGCATAAAATACACTTTGCAGTTCTTTCTTCTCCAACTCCTGAAGAGTTCCTCTGGAATCAGCTTGGTAAAAGCGGTATCTTTAAACAGACATTGCCAGGGCAGCTCCCCGGGCCCGGGCAATCCCCTGGGATCAACCGCAGGCACTCACGCAGCGTTACGGCGTCCGGCGAAGGGGTTTTCTTTCCTGCTTCCCCTGCTGCTGCAGCAGCTCATCCTTCAGCTGCGGGTTCCAACGGCATCGCAGGAGCTTTCCCAGCCCCAACAGTGCTCGCGCGTTTGTGGGGCCCCTCAAGGTCCAGCTGCTGGTGAGCAGCTCAGCATCCCCTGACCCCGTCCGCAGTGGCCTCTCTGTCCATCCTTGTCCCACTCTCCATGGGCTCCGGTCCCTCGCGGAGGCTGACCTGGCACGTCAGAGCAGTGATGGCCTTGGCACGCGTCCCCTCGGTGACAGTGGTCCAGGCACGAGGCAGGAGGGGCCAGGGTGCTGCAGGAGCTGGACCTGGGATCAGCTTTTAAAGAACGAGGAGAACTTCCCCGTAATTGATTTTAACGTTCGTCTTCCCTAAATGATTGCATGGAGCTGGAAGATTCAAAGAGCCCCAGGCTGGGAGCGAGGTACTTTACAAGACCCAATGTAAAAAAATATAACCAGCAGGTGTAAAATGTTAGCAAGAGCCTTTTGTAGAAGTAAAGCAGCCTTACTGTCGTGCGCTTGGTCCACCAAATGCCCTGGCAGCAGAGCTGAGGCTGAAGGGGAATGAAGCCACTGGTTGTCTTACCGGGGTAACACCCACTTCGGGTCCAGGGACACGCGGGAGCGCCGAGGCTTGTCGGGGCTGAGGCCATCCCAGCAGCCGGGTGCGCTGTCGGGATGGGAAAGGGCTTCGAGCCCCACTGCGGCTACCAGGACTGTCAGATTTTCAGCAGAACTCACCTCAAGGAATAGAAAGCCCTCGCTGGCTGCGGGGAGGACGTGCAGCCGGCTTTGCAGCCCCCACGCACGGAGGAGGGGGTCGGGTGCAGTGGGGAAGGAGCCGGCTCTGTGTCCAGGGGGTGGTGGTGTCCCCAGAATGTCCTGCAGACACCTGGGCATTCCATTCCCAGTGCAAGGGGAAATAAGATAAATTAAGAATTTTTGTGGCAGCTTTCACGGCCAATTCAAGCACTCGGGGCCAGGTGGTGCAGCCCTCCTTGGCATATATGCTGCCTGATGGTGTAATTAGCAGCCACTAATAAACCCAAACCTGGCAAAACTTCAGCCTGGGGCTGGGGAGGGTGTTACCATATGCCTCCTCATTAAAAGCTTTAATTACAGGCAGGAAGCACCGGTGGCAGCCACACGCTTTAATTGCTTCACCTCAAGCTGGCGATGGGTCAGCTCCCTCCCTTGCTGTCGATCCCATGGTGGCTCGGGGCTGCTGTCCCCGTCCCTGTCCCACAGCAGGGCTGATGGGACCAACAGGGTGGGGAGGAGATGCTCCTGCGACACCATCCCTTTATAATGACAAGAAAAACAAACAAACCTGTTATGCCAAAAATTTTTCTTTCACAGGGATTTTGGCTGGCCCAGAGTAAGCAAGAGCATCCCCCTCCCTGAAACACAGCCCTGAGAACCTCCCCTGCCAAAAAACCCCCGAGATCGGGGCAGGGCGGCAGGCGGGCGCTGCGAGGCACCGCGGGGATGCGAGTTCTTGCGGCTGCTGTGCGTGGCGGCTCACCCCTAAGGTGTCTGCGCATCGCACGCTGGAAAATCGGGTGGGAGGGAAAGCGCCGAGCACCTCGGTGGGATTTACGGCGAGCTGCCCTGCTGCTGCCCTCCCTGCGTTAAAATAAATGGGGCGCGGAAAATGGGCGTTCAGAGCACGCTAGTGGCAAAACGCTGATTTACTCAGGCGAAGAAACTCGGTCAGGGCTTGGCTGCTGATGGCTCCTGGCCGTGTTTGCTGGACCTCTCTGGAAACTGCTTTAGGAAAGAGCACGATAAATGGTGTTTTCCTACTCAAGGAGGAGAAAGGAATAAACCTGGAAGTGTCGGGCAACAAAGGGGTCCCTTGCATGTACAAGATTTTCCCCTCCTTCCCCCCTCCCGTTAATTAAACCATAGGAAAGAGGGAGCGTGATTGAACAGCCTCTGCTGGCGGGACGCCTGGGAGGCGGCTGCGCAGCGTGGCGCAGAGCAGCGCGGATGACAAGGAAGGGTGAAGTCTGTGACGGGGTTACTCCCAGTTGGGGCTGTGTCTTCTGAGGGCTGATGGCTCGCCCTTCACTGGGGAGAGGAAAAGCCACGTCCCTCGCGCAGCCCCGCACGGCTTTGGGTGCTTCCCCGGCCGTTCGCCCTGCCCTGCACCCGTCCTCCCAACGCTGCAGCTTTAGGTGGCAGTCGCGGCTCCCAAGGCCGAGCTGGTAATCAAAAAAAATGTGATTCAGAGGTTGGTTTCGCTCCAGCTCGGCTGTAACTAAGGACTCAGGCTTTTGCTTTCAAAACCACCGCCCGTTTGTAGCTGGACTGTGCCCAAAGCCTGGGCAGCGACTGCTCCCCAGCACCCAACCCTGCAGCTCGTACGCACATGCACCCCGCATCTGATACCAGACCCAGCAGACGCGTCTTCCCCTCTGCTGCTGGAAATCATCACAGGAGACTTAATTTCATCCTGCAAAGGAAAAAAAAAGAGAATAAAAGAAGCAAACGAACTGGAGAAGTAATGTCAAGGCAAGACTGAGCCTTTGGAGCTGGTTTCCCTGTGTGGACCCTGCCAGACAGCGATGCCCGCAAACCGGACACTTTGGACCCGGTGGTCGCCCGCCTGCAGCCCCTCTGCTTGCTGCCCTCGCACCCGCCAGCTGCTCGGATTATTTTTGTCCCCTTCCCCCAGCAGCTCCCCAGTCTGGCCCCTCACCGCACACCCCCAGCCCGGGCAGCCACGGCTCCCGTCCGCCTGCTGCTGGGGATTTGATCACCTCTCGTTTCCCCGCAGAAAAGAAATTCTCCTGCTGCTTTGCCTCTCTTCTCCCTCCCAGGCTGTTATTACCCCTACTTACACAATTTGGAATGTTATTCCCTCCTGTCACCTTAATTTCTAATAATTAGTATTTGGTGTAATGCTACAGCAGAAGTCAGCTCTTAATGAATATTATAATAAGCACTAAATTATAATGTACTGCTCGAGAAATCCGTTTTGAAACGCAGCCCATTTAAAAGAAAATGAGGGGAGGGGCTTTCAAGCCATTTAGCTGGCTGGATGAAAACCCAAATCGAGTCCCCAGTGAGATCCTGAAATGACCACGAATACACGGAGAAAACCCTTCCCGGACCGGGCGAGGGCTGTCGGGGGCGTTTACTGGCCTGGGCCCCGCCACTGACCCCGGCTCGGGGCTGGATGCGCGACGGTGGCAGCGACGTGATGCACCCAGTGGGGCTGGGATGCCGCATCCCGGGGGAACGAGCAATTACGTGCGTTCAGTATTTCCTTTACTCCCTGACAAAACGCTGGGGTACCGATCCACCCAGCGTGGGAGTGGGTGATAGCATTAATCAGCAAAAGCGCTCGTGCACTAACGAGTCCTCGAAGTCCCCGTTCGCACACCCCAGCCTCTGCCGGTCCCTCTCACGGAGCCGTTCTCCTTCCTGTCGTGGTGCAGCAGGTTCAGCCCCGTTGCTATGGCACCGGGGCACACCTGGGCATGTTTTTCTGAGCTTATCAGACGAATCGCTTCTCCGGCAGCACACAGCAGCGTGGTGCCTTCCTGAACCACGAAGGCTCGGCTGGTCGGATCGCCGCGGTACTGAACGACCCAGCCCCACAGGGAGTTTCAGCTCCTCGGTCACTGATCTGGCGTTGGCGTGCCAGAAAGAAGCTAGGAAACCCAGCTGAGGGGATGGAAAAAAGGAGGGTAAAAATCTGAAGCGATATTCAGTGGCTGCTGTGGGCCCGTGGGTGCTGGTGGTGGAGCACATCCCCGTCTCCAGCACCGGGCCAGCCCATGGCCCCGGCAGCTGCCGACCCTGGCCATTCCTGCCGTGATTTTGGGAGAGCCACAGCCGCCCGTCCTCATCACCACGCTGGAGAGGATCATTCCCGTAGCAAAAATGCAAAAGACCAGATTTGTTAGGAATAAGCATCCCCAGGTGAGAACCAAAGCTGCATGGCTTGTAAAATTCAGGAAAAAACCCTCTCTGCTTTGAATGGGGCTGTACCCAGAAGAAGGTAATCGCTGTGTCCTTTGTTACAAGTAACGGGGCCACCAAGTGCTTTTTGCCCAGCGTTTGTGAAATAAATGGCAGGTTGTGCTGGGAAACACCAGTGGTCCTCTCGGCGTGCAGGCTGCTGCTCGAGCAGAGCAGGGAAACGAAGCTGTAACAGCCTGATGCGAGGCACGGCCGTGCCTCGTTCTCTGCCAGCCGTCTGGGGAGAGGTGAGGAGCGGCTCAGACCGGGCCAGTTCTGTGACCGGACGAGTCTCCCAGCTCACGGCAGCTGGCTCAGAGCACAGAGTGGCTCCTGCTTTCTTCAGGGAGGGAGGAAAGGGAGGTTAGGGATTTCCTAAGCGACGCCCACATTGGAGACTTTGCTGAAGCAGATAAAACGGCAAAGCCCCCCCAGAAACAACGCGGGGGATTCAGCAAAACTGAGCGTTCACCCCCCAGCGCATCCCCTCCCGACAACGCAACGGCCAACAGCCCAGCTCTGCTGGGAAATCGCGCTGCGGGATACGGTGCACCCAGGTGTCGTCTTTTTCCATGTACTTTCACTGAAGACCTGGGCCGGTGTGTGAGACCATTCCTGGCTGGAAAGGTTTTGGTTTCCCCATTTCTGTCCCCCAAAAAATCAGCTCATGGGGAGGGGAAGCCGAGCGCGGTTCGCTCAGCCAAGGACTGAGCACTGTGCCCCGGCGCGATGGGCTGGCTCGGGGACACCCGGCCCGGCTGCTCCCTCGCGCCCAGGACTGGGCTCCTCGCGGGCAGCCCGCCGCGGTGCTCGGGAACAGGCTGCGAAGGCGTCCGGAGAACAGATAACGCCCGGGAGATCTCGGTGAACGGACGAGACGCCCGGTTCGCTACAAGTGCTTTGTACCGCGCGTCCGTTCACGTTCCGTCTCAGAGGGTGCTCGCGGTTCCTGTGCCGGTGCTTTAAGGGGGGTGTTTAGCATGAGTGGTTACTGAGCCCATCGTGTGTCTGTTTGGGCTGAACATTAATGACAGGTGATGAGGCAGATGCCCTCACCTTCTTTTTTCTTTCTTTTTCGGTGTTATAAAAGCAAGAAGAGTGCGGTGCCTCCGCATGCCTTACCTGGAGGAAGGTGCCCAGCGCACCGTGGGATGGGCTGGCCAGTCCTGCCCAGCAGCCCCAGACAAGCCTGGGTTTTGCTGGGATTTCCACAACCATGCTGAGTCAGCTCGAGCCCAGGACAACCCCTCTATTTCAAAGCAAATCGCACATTTCTTCGGAAGCAAATGCAATTAAGGCAAGACAACTTCTCAGGTCGCGTTACGGCAAGCTGCTGTACCGATGTAGTACATGTAGATGATGTGGTACCGCAGCACGACAGGTCCCTGAGCCTCTTTGTCCAGGGAGAAGCCCAACGGGGGAAGCACAGGGACAAAAGGAGCGGTGGAAGCCCGTTCAGCCCCTCTTTGCCGCTGCTAAAAGCACAGAGTGGGCCTGAACAGCAGAGAGCACGCGAGAGCCAGCAGCAAGAGCGTCAGGAACCCCACTTACGCCAAGGGTCATTTCTGTGGACTTTATTGTCATTGTCTCTTCAGTTCTAGAGTACAAAAGCATGCAAAAAATAGCCTCTCTATTCATGGTACATATTTACAGTGTAATGGCCACGTGCCATCACAGTACTGAGTGCATATACATCATGCTCGAGTCATAGCAGAGTACATACAGGGTCATATATTTAACATCAAGTGTAACAAGAGACTTAAATCCTAACAGAACAGGCCTATAAATCAGAAACAGCAGCAAAATTACAGCACAGAGGATCCAAATTATATCCTCAAAAGTTGCAATTTATTTTTTCTTTAATTTATATCATTTATTTTTTTTGCACGCTTTGACTGATGGCTTGTGGTTACTGACTGAGGGCCTGGGTGTCTGCAACTCTGAGCATAAAAGGCTTTCCTTCGGGGAAGGGAGGTTGGAAGGCAGCAACTAAGCTCTCGAGCTCCTTTCTTCCCCTGGTCCCAAGGGAGTCTGTGTTCAGAGTAACAGGGCCGTGGGATAATCCAGGTTAATTCAGGTTGGGAGGGACCTGATCAGAGCATGGTCTCCTGTAGGAGGCTCTGGGCCAGAAAAGAAATCTCTTTCACTGCTTTGCTCAGCAAACACCACTGCAAATGTGCCCTGGTAAAGTGGAGAAGTTTGGTACCCGAACTAAGCTACAGATACACACAAAACCCCACAATCTGCTTGCTGGACCCCAGCGTTCCTGCTGGACACCTGATGTGCTCATGCTCTCAGCAGGACCCCCCAGCACCGCAGCACAGTCCTCCTTCCTTTGGAAATGTTTTCAAATTCACCGAGATCCCCATCCCCTCCAGGCAAGAAGGAGCCCGCCTTGCCTGCCATCACCATCTGACACAAATGTGAGATCGCCCGCCCCAAAGGAGCACCGACTTTTACTGTCACAGAACAAGAATACTGAGTGGCTAGCGCAAAATCCTGAAGATGTGGGCTCTTGCGCCTGGAAATCACTGATGAAGGTGTCCAAGGCCATAAATGATCCCTGTAGCTCGCACAGCCAGGCTGCCCAGACAGCAGCCCTTGCTGTGTCTGTTCTGGAGCCCCTGCACTAGCTGCACCACCCAAGGATACCTTGCAATCCTGCAACAGCTTCTCACACGTCCGATGGTGCTGTTTGGTGCAAGAAAGCCCAAAGCACCGCTACGGGACACTGCCCGCTGCAGCCGGTGGGGGACGAGGGGCTCTGAGCATGAGCGAGGGCAGCCAGGACCCTCAGTGAGAGCCGGTGCCTGTGGCTGGTGGGGTGAAGATCATGGGTTTCTTGGGCAAGGTGTGAGAAGAAAAGCACTGAGCCAGAGAGCACAAACAAGTTCCCCCAGCCAGGCACCACAAAAATGGAGAAAAAACCCTCCATCAGCCCCTGCTGCAGTGCTGCTGATGGCTTCAGGATATGGAGCCGTGCTGAAGGAACAGAAAATTCCTCCCACCGGCTCTCCCCTGCAAGTCTGGCAATAAATAAGGAACTAAAGCCTGTTCTGTGAGTCGTTTCACTGAGCTGCCATTCGTTTTGCGTGGAGCAGCTACGCAGTCCCCTCACCAGGTTCCCTTTGGATGTGGCTGTGCACAGAATGAGCTTTCCCATGGCCAACCCCACCGCTGCCTGACCACCAGCTGCTCCCGCCTTCCCTGTTTCTTTCCCCAGGAATACTTTTTCCAGGGCAGCGAATGCTCTCAAGCATTTGTCAAACCGCTCTCCCTAGGACCCTGAACAAGGCAGCCTGGGCTGTCGCCACGCCGTGCGGAGCTGGGGCTGTATTTACGCTCAGGGTTTTGCTTGCCTTGGGGCCCAGCTGCTGGCATGCAGCCGGGGAGCCGACGACCTGCCGAAGGCAACGGGCAGGCACAGAACCGGGCATGGCGGCAGGAGCGTGCTGGGCTCCAGAGACCCCGTGCTTATTGGGTGTCCCCCCGTGGTGTATCACAGGGGACGTGCAAGGAGAAGGTACCCAAACCTGCCACATTTTCCATCTCCAACCCCCAGCCTCTCTCTGCAGCGGGGAAGGGCAGCAGCCCGTGGCGGCACCCGATGCAGGCAGCAGCCCCCCCGCGCCTCCAAGCCTGCAGCCCACCCACACACCACTGACTGGGCACAAACCTCCAGGTGCCCTTTCAGCTCTGAAACTCAAAGATTTCTCTAACCTGCAAGGTGCAAGAAGTGAAGCACCATCCAGACAGGACACAAACAAGATACGTAACTGATGCCACCATGACCAGCAACGGACAGGCCTGACTCACCCACCCTCAAAATGACAATGAAGAAAAAATATCAGACATTTGTGGCACTCGATCTTTCAGAAAACCCAGTCTTCTGCTGTGCAGCTTGCCTCTTGTGTCTCAAGGCACTGAAAAAATAAAAAATAATCACAGTCCAGTCACACTCACTGCTGCAGGTGATTTAGCTTCTCTCGCAAGCCCGGGCTCCTGGCGCTGGCTGCGCCTCGGCTGCCCACGCTGTGGTTTCTCACTGACACGTCCCCGGGAACCACTGCCCAAAGCAGAGCCCCTGCGTGGGCACAGCTGGGGGAGGCAGCTTTATCAGCACCGTGAGTGGTTCTCCATCCACCCATTCGCGTGCCGCAATACGTCATTAAAGAGCTGGAAACCTCATTTATTTGCAAATGTGACATTTATAGCGATGTTTTCCTCCCCAAAGGGTTAAAGACCTTCACTGCAGTATTCCTCCACACCAGACACTAGAGACTAAACCAGGATTTTTACTTAGCACTGCCTCCCAAACCAAAGGCCTGTAGGTATTAATTGAGCAAGACAGAGAGAAATCTACCTCCTGGAGATCAAAAAGATATGCGGTTCCCCAACAGAGAGATTTCCTTCAAGCTCTCTCAATCTGGGCCCATCCACAGGCTGGAAAAGCCAACTACACCTAAGCAGAGCTGGCCGTGCCATCAGGCGGCGGGGGAAAGAGGAGCCCTCCCGGGACGCAGAGCCCAGCTAATGCAGCCAGAGCACCGCGGGATCTCTTATCGCAGGATGCCGGCGCTCCAGGGACAGCACAGACAAGCGAGGGTTTGGAGGGGGAAATACAGAGCATGTAGAAAACCATCAGAGCGTGCCCACGCCAGCTCTTCTCACTGCTCGGAGGAGCCCTGCCACGCCAAACCTCATCCCCTCATTCACAGAGAGAAGCAAGGCAAATATTTAGCCACCCAGCTACAGAGAAAGACTTTCCTGAACAGATAAGAGGGTTGGCTGGCCGGAGATGCTTATTTTTTAATAAATACTACCTCCTTAGTCTCTTCCTTTCTTCAGAGCAGAAACAGCGTGGCTCCGAGTTGCCCTTACATGCACATAAACAAGCAAGGATTTCCCTTCAGCTAAGCAAAAAGCAGAGCGTATTTTTGCAGGAGTCCTACCAAGCCTTTGAATAAATCCGAGTGTTTCTCTTGCTGCTAGTGCACCTTTTTCATTTCATTTCATGCACGTTTTCAGGCTGCTGTCCGCAACGCGATACGGATGGTTTCTGGAGGTATAAAGGAAAGACCCACAAGGCTGGCAGATACCTGGAGAAACAAGGTATGACACCAGCTCAGCTGTACAACTCTGGTTGCTTCTTGGACCTGTGGAAACAGGTCCAAAAGGATTGCTTTCAGCAGAAATGGCAATTTTTTCAAAGTAGGTTTTGGGATAATCATAAAAACCACCCATCTCCCCCATTCCCCTCCAAAACTGAAGCAGCACTCCAGCTACACTAAAGGAACATGATGTAGAGCTAATTTGTGAATGATCATTTGTTTGGTGGCATTAATTGAGGCTGAGAACAGTCTTCCAGCAGCTGTGCCCCGCTAGCTCCCATCGCCTTGGTCATTACTGGAATAACCTCAACCACTGGATGGATTAGCAAAGTGTCTCTCAATCCCCAGATTATTCTTGCCATATATTAAAAATACAATAAATAACCCCACTTTTGTCAGTCTTAGAGCTGTTTGAGCACGACTCAGGTATTTCTTAGACCTCGGAAGAGCCATGGGGATAAGGATTACTGGTACTCCCTTTTCTCCCAGGGCTAAGGTGACTTGCTGAGCTGTGTCCTTGTCCTGAGGTCACCCCTCTGCGCAGGCTGGGGCTCACCCAGCATCGCTCCCATCCTCCTCACTGTTGGCAGCCCCGTCCTGCTGCAGCAGAGCTCCGCCATGGCCAGCCCTGGAGGCACCAGCTGGAGAGAGCCCATTTTTCCACAAACTAGAGGACAGACAGTTTGCTCCTACTACGACCCAGTGGCACCCCAGCGCTTTGTCCCCAGCACAGACCAGGTCACATCCAGAGACCCTCTCCTCTGCAGGCAGCGGTTCCTCCTGGCCAGTCCCTCCTCCCGCGTTTGCAGAGCCCCCTCTGTGCTCTCAGACCTTCCACGCCTCCATCCCTGCCGAAGCAGGACCACCATCCTCAGAGGATGCTGAGCACACGGTTGGTGCAGGCTGATGCACAAATGCAGGCAGGATTTATCCTCTGGATGCAAGCGATGCAGAGCACAGGCCCAGAGCAGTAACGTTTACAGGACATAATCCCTTTGCCTGTTTTAAAAATTAAAGATCTCCTTAAGAAAATACATCAGCTACAATATTATTTCCCAACTTGCCAGTATTTACAGGTGAGACGTGGGGCAGAGCCCAGGCTGGTGACTGCTTCTGGGCATCCCAGAGGCGACCAAAGACAAGCGAGGGGAGGCGGCAGCCTGGGGACAGGGAGCAGAAGGCACCGACAGCAAAGCCCAGTTAGAAAAACATTGGGAACCACCAAACTAGACTGCAGAAAACAGAATGGGAACACCAGTACACCAGTCACTACCAACTATCCTCACACACATATCCCCTCGCACAAAAAATTAGGGGACTGAAAGTCCCAAGCCCTCAGGATTAACCTAAAAAAAGACAATAAGATGATTATGTAGGAACCAAATTTAATCATGTCCTTTATTTAAGTACTATAAAATAAGAATCCAATCCCATTCGCTTCCTAGGGGCACGTTCAGACCCCATAAAGCTCAAGGGAAAATACTGACATATATTTTGATGGATTGATGTCACTGTTTTTTACTCTCTAAGTGCAAGAGTGAAACTCTTGATTATACACAGTCTGTACAGTCAACAGCCACTGAAACAGCTGCATTTGCTCTTTTAAGTGCAATCTCTCACCTGATGTCAAACTGTAGAGATGAAGCTTCTAATCCCAAGTTTAGAAGCAATCTATGGATAAAATAGCAGCATCAGCACGTGCATAAAAATTAGAGTAAAAATAAAATTAAGAATTAAAGCCTTAAAAACCCAAAAGATCAAGTTTTGATGTAATTTGTGTTCTGTAGCTTTCCTTAGTCTAAAAACTCTCCACTGACAATTTCCATCCTAGGGAGCTCTCCCAGTTTGGGTCATTTATCAGGAAATTAGAGTTTAAAAGCATCAGGTACATAAATTTTAAAAGGAGCTAAGAGATGAGTGAGGGAAAGGAAGTCACTCTTAAATAAAATAAACCCCAAACCTGCCACTTTTCTTCAGCTCCGAGAACCACATCTGTGCACAGGACTGGGTGCAGTCCCAGCTTTTGGGGAGCGCATGCTTGGTCAGCAGACGTCCTCGGCGCACTAAGCTTTTCCATGTAACAGCATCTCCCAGTGCTCCAGATCTCTACGATGTTCCAAGGCTCATTGCACACTACAGGGAATACCGTGTACTACGTCTGTTTTACGACACTGTCCTGACTAAAGCCATCGATGCTGGCAGGATTTACACTGTGCAAAAATGAGGGATAAGAAGAGAAGGGAAAAAAGAGAACAAAAGGCATAGAGAGTGACAGTGCCCACTCCAAAAGGAAGATCTCAGCCTCATTTAACTGATATCCATAGAAATTTTGCTGTCAACTCCAACAGGAGCAGGATGGTATACAGGAGTGCTTTACCTGTGTATTAAATAAAACAGTTGCCCTCTGATATAAGACCTGGCTCCGATGGAATTTTTTTTTCCTGCTGCTTGAGATAGAGAATGCAAAAAAGCAAGGAAAAAGTCTCAGGGGCAAACAACCCACGAGATGATGCTTGGCTTGCTGCATTACAAATAAAACCACATGCATCGGCCAAGACACCCAACTACAAAGCCCACACATGAAGCACAAGTGGAGAGAGCAAGGCACACACGGAGGAGCACACGGACACCTTGCACGAGGAATGCAGCCACCCACGAGGCCGAGCCAGCCCTCTGCCAGCCGCGCTGCCCGAGGACTCGCTCTTCTCCTTATTGCTGCTCTGTTCCTCCTTTCTGGTTCTCTGGGTTGGTCCATTTTGAGTTTGGTTTTCTATTTTCCCCACTTTGCAGGCCCCAGACTTGGCGATGAGGGCAGATGTGTGCTAGACAACACCACGATGGGTACAAGAGCAGCAGCACGCGAGTGACCAGCCTGCAACAGCCGGGTGGCTTCAGGACGTAGCTTCATCTTCACACACATCGGGCAGCTCCGGGTCTCTGCCTCCTTCTCTGCTCCCTTGTTTTCTATATGAATGGCAAGGAAATAAAGAGATTATAGACACATAGCACTGCAAGAAACAAAGCAGGTGGCGTTTTTTTCCAATGGGCAACCCAGGTCAACAACATCAGTATTAACAGGGAATAGCAACAAACCAGCCTGTTGTACTGGTACCACGTAAATCACTCAGCAACATCCCAGCTTGATGTGCTGCAGCGCTATACAACTGATGTCTGTACACTTGCCTGGTCTCCGCACCCTGAGGGCTGAGCTTTGCACTTCCCCGAGGGCCCTTCTCCCATCTGCAGCATCACGAGGAGGTATCTGGTTCTGGGAGAAAGTCTTGCAGCAATGTTTCCAAAAATGACCAGCAGCTATGTTTCCAAATTATCTAGTTTGTATTTGGGGAGTTCTGGTTTGCTTGTCTTTAATCTGATGGCTTGATACCACAACTGCTTCTTCAAAGCCCCACTGTAAGTGGCAGTAAAAAATGAATGCTTCTACCAGAACCCAGTTTTCCCTACGCAAAAGCTGTTTGATTTCAGTTTCTGTGAGTTTGTCTGGTCCCCAAAACAGCTCAGCGCCCAAGAGCAGCAGACCTTAAAGCACAGCCAAGGTAACTTAGCTTGCATTGTATGTACACCATGATACCTTCAGCCTTTTGCTCCTACTCCCAATTTCTGATGTCTCCCTGTGTAGGCTTGAGGTTTGCTGTGGTGGGATGGGACACCTTACCTCTGCTGGTGGGGAGGCAGGCTCAGAGGTGCCTAGGGCATCGCTCTGAAGCACAAGTGGAGACACTGAGGCTGATGGAGCATTTTGCTGGCTTGGGCTGAGGGGCTTTTATGAGCTCCAAATCGAGCCAGCCAGGCTGGCAAAGCCTTGGCCACGCTGGCAGCCCCAGCAGCACTGCTGGATGCTGCGTGGTGGGGTACGCGCTGCCATGCTCCCCATGCCATGCATGTCATCCTCTCCAAGGATGCTTGTCATCACCCTCTTTAAATGATGTATCACTCCTCGCAGAAGCAGAGGCTCCTTCCTCCAGCACGGCACAGCTCCCTGCCCGCAGCAGCCCGGCACACCCTGCCGAGCCTGCTCCATGCCTGGGGTGGGTTCAGTGCTTCCCCACCATCCCAAGCAGCTTCTGCCTCTCCAAAGCCCCTGTGGCAGGCTGGGAGGGGTGCAGCACAGAACAGGCTGACCGGACACCCGCGCGGTGGTGAGCATCAGCTAAACCCGGGTTGCACACAGGGTGGCAGAGATCAAGGCATCAGCGCTCCGCAGTCTGCATGAGAGCTGGAGCTCGTGCTGTGAGGCCTGAAGCTGAACATGAATCTCCATTAATTAACTCTTTTTAAAAAATATGACTGTATTTCTGCTACATTTTTTAAACCCCAGGCGAGCGAAGCCTGACCTGTGCAATTATCCAGGAGACCACATCGCTGTTAACCACAGCAGCTGTGGGAAGATCACAGCAACTGAGTATTTACACAGAGTGTTTGTGCCCAGCAAGGAATGAGCCTCACAGCACTTTGCTCCGAAACGCAGGCAGCATGGGACTGGGATGGAGTGGGACAACCTACAAACAGCAGAATCACAGCGCGCACGCACGCACGCACACACACACACACACACACTCTCTCACTCTCTCTTTCCTGGCAAGTGGTTAATTCTTCCACTGAGTCCCCATTAAATATCAATAATCTGCCCTTGCCTAGGCTGGTGATGTCGCCTCCCTCTCTATGAAAGTTCTCTATGAAAAATGCAGCAGCAGGCAGTGGCACCAGCTACCACCGACAGCACCACGTCAGTCCCCATCCTCCTCTGCCTGCCTTCCCCTACTTCTGGAGACTCTCTGGAAGTCCCTCCTCACTCGGAGTGGGCAGCATCCTGGCTCGAGCTCATCCGTCCATCTCAGAGCGGTAAACCAGGCCAGCCAGAGTCTCCAGAGCGGTGGAGCTGCTCCTGAAGGTACTTCGAGGTGTGTGGTTATTTTCCAGCCTCTCACCCCAGACCAGATCTCCCCAGGCCTGCGCAGACGTGGTGTCCTGCCTAAGCGCTAGATCCCGGGACTTCACACTGAGATGTTTGTAAGCAGCTTGTCACAGTTTGCATTGAATGTTATTTTTGTAATTTAACAGAAAGAACTGGACAGGCTGTTCCCTAGAAGGGTCTGTGCAACTGGTTGGACAAACGACCGTGTTTTAATGAAGCCCTACTAAAACTCAACTGGCTGTTTTCACTCCTCCCTCCCCAGAGAAGGCTGAAATGCCAAAGAACCACAAATAATAGTAATTAAAAAAGCATACATAAACATTAGTGTCACACACACAGAATTACTGCAGTAAAATTGCTCCTGCAGGAAGGCAGGATGGAGCCAAATGTTCTGACTACCACACAGATCACACAGGCTGAGCACACACATTTCTACAGTACTCCAGGGGAAACACAAACACTGAGTTACCTTAAAGACGGATGCAAATACACAGATGTGTTTAAGAGGAATCTGTCCCTGAGAGCAAAACAATAAGACAAAGGAAGAAAGTGATCATGAAGATGATGGCAGCAGGCAAAGGAGCTTGTATTGTTGTACCTAACAAGGCCAGTGGGCAGAGTGAAATGGAGGATGGAGTATCATCATGTTTACTTGCAGCCTGAAGGACAGATGAGGACAGGCACTGGAGGCACTGGTACAAACCCACTCCAGTCCCTACCGCTGCTGAAAGCTCCAGATGGCTTCCAGCACACTGCTGATGTCCAGCTGTGCTTTCCTGGGCCATGTTACTTGGCACCTTTGGGGTTTTTGTGTCCTACCACAGTCATAGTGTCACCACCACATGTAATGGGACGTGCAGCAGCTGTGCTCAGCGCGGGCAGAGGCACACGAGCACGGGGCCGCTCACCAGAGGGTCCTACTGACGGTGGGTCATTGCCAAAGGAAAATCCTTTGCCAGTTGGTGCCTTGGTCCTTAGGCGGACTATGAGGATACCTGCCGGCACCGTGGGGCACGGCTCTTCCCATGAGACATGCAGTTCTGTCTTTGCAGTGAAAATTGACACGGCTTTTGGTTGGGTTTGACTCTGTTCTGACAGCATCTACGTGGTACCTATCTGAAGTCTGCCTGGGACTGTAGAGACAGACACCGAGCACTAGCAGAGACCCAGGGAGCATCTTCAGTGGAAACACCCAGCAAATTTAAACCCAGCCTACAGCCATTCCCCTGTCAAAGATCATGCTGTAAACCTGGCTGCCCTAGGCAGATCTCTGCAGCCTACTTTTGAGCAGCTTTATGGCACCAAGCCCTGGGACTTCCTCAGCACAAAGCCCCCACGAGGCAGGTACCTCTGGGCTGCTTTGGGAGATGCTGTTTCTGCTTGGAGACCGGGGTCAGCCACTTTTTAACCTCCCTCTCCCCCTGGGCTTCCTTGTGCCTAGCCTACATGGACAGCACGGTCCTAAGGGCAGTGATGGCTCTTTTGCTCTCTTTTGGGGAAGGCTGGAAACAGGGCAGGCTTTCTAAATACCGACTGATCTCCCATACAGGAGCTGACAACCACATTTCATCAATAGTAATAGCAGCCATAATGGGAAAGTAAATTTGGTCTGTCAAAACACAGCAATTAATTTGATAGGTAGTAGTTGCAATAAATGAGAGTAACAAAATGTGGTGAAGCTCGTGCTGACTCAATTAGGAGAAATCTGGAGCAGGCAGAAGAAATGTAGCAATTTCTGCTAACGGAAACCCAGAACTTAGCTGTGAACACTGAACAGCTGGGTTTAGAAAATACTCTGCAACTGGAAAAACCAGAAATGATCAATTGCTTCTGCAGCCGCCGTTAATGACAGGCTTGAGCCTGGCCATGGTCTGCAGGATCCGGTGCCACCCAGACACTCAGCCCCAGCTACCGTGCAGCTCACAGGGTAAAGTGACAGCCGGCAGCACTCGCACAGCTTCTAGGTGTGCGGAGGTGGTCTTGTGGGAGAGGTAGCTGTTGTAAAACAAGACTCACTAATCGGGGGCATCTTCATCTTAGTTCCCTTCTACCTGGTGAATGTGCCTGCCATTTTAACAGCTACCCTTTTAACTTTTCAGTGCTATTAAACAAAGCAGTAAATAACACCCAGGAAAGGATTTTTTTCTTCCAGGTCTAAGGAGTGCTAAAAAAGGCCTCTCTCCTCCCAGTACAAATTTAAGAACTATTTCAAATCGCTGGTGTCTTCATGGTGTCCTCTAAAGGAACAAAGGCTGCAGAAAACATGAAAGACCTCCTGCTATCGCAACAACTTCTGCACATGCGGCTTCTGCACGAAGCATTTCCAAGAACAGAGCCCAGCACATTGTGTATAGGTAATGCATGGAGAAATTAAAAAAAAACCTAAACATTCAGCCACGTGATTTAGTTTCCTCCTCTCCAAATCCCAAAGAGAGAGCTTAAAGGACAGCTCCATTTTAAGAACCATCAATTAGGCATCAAATACCAGAAAACAGACTCAGCTGTCAGAGGATTTCCTGCAAAATGTATTCTCAGTATGGGCACAGATGTAAGATGCTTGAAGTAGCAGTGAGTGGGGCTCTGGCAGCCTAATTAAATAAATTGAACGTGAAACTGGAGTTTTCCAATTGCTTTTCTTTTTTCTAATATAGAAACACCACAAGTTCTTTTCTACCTTTAACTAGAATGAGAAGCAATATTACAAAAGCTGATTTTTATCTCTAAAGACACTGTCATGGGGAGGAGCAGTTCTGTGGTGGAGAGCTTGGGACCTTGTGGTTTGTTTTTTCCTTAGCTCCTTGTGGGCAACCATACAGCAGCGTGGCCAGAGCAAAGTGGTGGCTGCGGGCGCTGCCCTTCTGACAAGTCCCACTTTTGGGGTCCCCTGTCCAGCTACGGGGGTGGAAACTGTGCCTGACATGCAGGAACTCTGCAGAGCCTTCATGCCACAACAATATTATCTGTTCCTGCTAGGTCCTAGACATTTGTAGTCATCCAGACTCACTCAAAATTTATTTTAACTAACAGCGCTATTCATAACACTTGCACTGATGTTACATTTTATATGTGTATTAAGGGTGGTTTTACTGGAGAACAACTATGAATTAAGAAGTGAATGGGCTTAGTGTCTTGCTCCATTTGCCCCTGTGGAAATAACACTGTAATCAAGAGATAACTCACTGAACAATGAACATTCCCATTTAGACTCAGTTCCCTTAATATCAATGTAATTAGCTCCAACAAATCTATTTAAATTTGAAGTAATTTTCATTAGACTCAACCAGTAAAGCATTTTTCAATGTTTGAAATAATAACCCACATTCCTTTAAAAAAGCATCCCTGCTGTAGTGTTTAATATACAACATTATTAGCTGAAGAGATTTAGCCAATGTCTTTCTTTTACACAGAAGGGTTTCGAGATGGCTTCTTACAGCTCCAGTTGTGCATGAATTAATTTAGGATAAAGTCAACTGATACTGCCAAAAATTGGCACTGATGGCATGAGACTGAGAAATTCAGTGCAGGGGTTAGTGCAGTGAAGAACTGGCACATTCAAAGACGATTCCCCACTCTTTTTGGACATCTCTAAGTGCTTACACTGCTGGGCAGAGGCCAGGCCAGCACAGCTGCAGCTCCATCCCTGACCTGATGTGTTTTTGTAAGCCAAGGGTACTGGACACAGCAACACAACAGTGGGAATTATACACGGTTTTCAAAAGCCTTTTAGTCCTGTACAAGGAGCCTGAATGCAAACACGAGGCTGAAGTGAGCAGAGACAGGGAAAGATGCTGGTTTCGTATAAGCTGAGAAGAATTTGAATAGCAACTTTAGAAAGTAGACAAATAAAATTAAAAGTGGAGGCTTACAGCTCATCTTGAAGGCCCCAAAAGATTTTAAAAGGGATTACACACTGATAAAGTGGCTAATCAGAAACTGCACAGCTACATTAAATCAAATGAACTTTACTTATTCTAAGCAGATAATAAAGCACCCAGCTCCAGGCAGGAACCAACCGCAGCACCAAGGGTCGAGAAACTTTCCCACCAGCTGGTTAGTTAGTGGCATGGGCTTTCAAGCATCTCAAATGAAGGTGGAAAGGAACAGTTCACTTTTGGAAACAGGCTCAGGGTACCAGAAGAGACCACCTTGAAATATCGATTCAGGCAGTGTTAGAAAAGAAGAAATCTGGCCTTGCTCTGAATTGGCTGTCCTGGACAGTGGGAAGCGTACAATACATTTTTCTTCAAATCTAGTAAAAGTTTATCCATCTCAGAGAAATGCAATGCAATGACCGGGAATTACAGTGAAGATACAGGCAGGGGTGTGTGTCAAATTAGCAGTAACTAATTTGGAAGGTAATGAGCCAAGGGAAACAAATGAGGACAAATCCCTTCTGCTAAGCTGGCAAAGGAGCTGTGGCTGCCATGTTATTCAGATACGTCCCCACAGCAGCGCTTGTGTACGGGGTGTTTAAATGGTAAATTGGTGTCTAATACTAACTGGTCCTGCACTCAAAGGCAAAGCCTTTACTGAAGTCTCCAATACACAGCTGGACCCTAAAGCATTATCATCCTTAATTGAGCTGAGCCCTTAAATCCCCACATATCCATGAGAGACTCCTCTATTTGCATTGTCAATGGTGCAGTGAGGCTCTTAGCACACCCTCGTGGGAGTCTGCTAGGCAGGGTACTGAGATTTTGGGTGTAAAAGGATCATTCTGGGACAACACAGCTTTGTTGTGAACTGCAGCCTTACAGATCCTGTGGGGTAAGAACATTAAAATAACTGTTCAGGTCAGGCTGATGGTCCAGCTGTTACTTATTGGACTGATGGCCCAGAATCCCAGCTCCAAAAGGGATCAGTAACAAAAATGAAGGAGAAAGAGTGAGAACCAAGTAAAGGACAGAGGAATCCTCCCCCCACCCCTGTACACCCAGACCATTGTGTTTAAAAATTGTTGATGAATCCAATAGTAACTAATTTGTCTATTCCCTTTTTAACCCAAATATAGCCATTTATATCCAGCCTCCAAAATATGCCGTTACAATGTGTTCCACTATTCCATAACTGGCAGTGTGAAAAAATACTGTATGTTTTCTCAAATGAAAAAGCAATTTTAAAGTGTTCTCTCCACTGTCTGCCCATGTGTTTCCATGGTGTCTCTGCCCAGACTTGGGCCCCAGACCACAGACAAACCACATAATCTCATTTTGAGTTTATAAAACATGCAAACTGCTCATCTGGCACCTTTTCTGTTGTCCATAAAAAGGAGAGAAGAATTAAACCCTCCAATACATATCTAGATTAGACTCTAATTAAATTTATTTTAGTTCACCAATCTCTAATGGATCTCTGACCACAGCATATTATAAACTAACACGTTAAAAACCAGACCCAAGTTCAGCATCTTACATGTGTTTACGCCAAACCCACCTCACAGACAGAACTGCATCTATAAAGAGAGTTTTTAGGCTGCTTTAATGCATTGTATTTTAACCCTAGATGACTTGAGGTAGATTTTATTTTCATCCTTTGATCTAGAAGGGAGTTTTGTCCTTAAATGCTGCAGTAAAGATTTGCAAACTGCTTCCTTCACCACCCCCCTCCCCCTTTTACTCTGCACGTGCAGCAGAGCCAGGCAAGGCTATACATACGTACATCAGTAAGTTCCCTGGAGCAGACATGGACCTCTCCTCCCGCCTCGTCTGAACCTCAAATGGATTTCCAAAGGAGCGTTTTCTTAGCATGGCCTTCACTAGAATCTTTGAGGAAGAAAAACAGACCAGTGAGAACAGCAGGACTGACTGATTCCTTGAAACTAGTTCAAAGGAGTCTAACAACAGTTTCTTTAATAATTCAGACAGTGCTACAGCTAGAGCACAAAATAAAGGAACCCACAGAACAGCTATTTGACTTCCAGGCAGTGACAATGCCGCTCCAGCGGGCAGTGAGCTCACACCCCTGGACGCACACCATTGCTGGCAAGAGGTGAAGCAGACGCTGCTGACCACTGCCTGCTGCTCAGGGTCGTCCAAGCCCATGAGAAGGAAGCACCAGAGCTCTCCTGGGCCATCCTCCCAGGCAGGCACTATTGCCTGCAGAGTGCTGCTAGCTCCTGCGGGTTCAAAGGCAAAGGTCCCACAGTCAAGGGTAAAGGATGGTTGTAATTCCCCCAGCTGGCTGTTGGGGCAAGTGTCTATGTTAACATCACACCAGAAGAGCTGTGAAAATGGCTCCTCATGCTCAGCACCTCTCTCCCCATGAGGAACCCCCTAAAGGCACCTGCATCGTATTAGTTGCCCATAGCAGACCTCCAGCTGGCTATACACAAACTGCCAAGAGGAGCCCTCAACACCCACTTGTGGTCCCCCAAGACTGGCAGGCAAGTGCCAGCTATATACTCTATGGCAGATGTCCTCTCCCTGCTCCTCTGGCCAGGACACCTCTGGGTTTGGAGCCTTCATTTTGAGGATCCAAATGAGGTGTCTTGCAACCTCTAGATTAATGAAACAAAACACACTTGGGATGCTCCTGGTGTTCTGGGATGTCTGATGCCAGACAATTTGGGGGTGTGACCCTACAGCTCTTATGAGAGCAGCCAGACAGATGTAGACAGAACTGCTCATGTGACCAGGCCCTGCAGAGTCAGGCTGCTGCAGTATTCAGAGACACAAAAAGTTCACACTGGGTTGAAAGGCCAAGCTTTTCATGCCAGGAGTACACGTGTACCCTCTCCAAACTGCCTTCACCATGAGGAGGATGCGGTTGTGGTTTATACATACCACAGCTGGCAAACTTGGAATCGTCTTCACTGAGTTCTTCACCTCCTCCTCCGTCACCTCCACCACGGTACAGTGCTCTTCCTCCAGCGGCAAGGGCTCCTCGCCACCCTTGGTTAGCCACGGATGCACCTGTGCGAGGAGGAACAGAGACAGCTGTAGCTCTCTCTTCTATGGCAGAGCGCTACAATGTCAGTGATGAGAGGGAAATGGAGGCACAGGACTGATTACAGGGGCAAGTTATCAGTACTGCTCCATTTTCCACTTCCAGCAACGCATCCCAACCAGCTCCCTTGGAAATTGCTGCAGCCTGGTGCCTGGCCAGATGGCAACCCCTCATGCCCAGTGCTGTTGCACCCACTGTCACTGACCGGCATCTTGGAGGAACTCGGCACGCCCTCTGAATCAAGTTTGAAATGCTTGGAAAATCCGAGTTATCTAGAACCTTTTCAGCTTTTTCTCTAGTATACACACATTTCATCTTATGATGATGGGTTACATGTGGTTGCTACCTGGGAGAATCAAGATCATTTATGCACCTGCACAAACAAGGGTTTAGGTGCTTAAAGTGGAGTACTTGGATCTGAATATCAAGGCCTCATGCTACTTGAACAGCCTCCTGCCTACATAAATAACACACCTTGCCACCTGGACGTCACGCAAACCTCTACACACCCGCACAATGGAGAGAGGAGGCAGTTTCCCACCATTCCTCCCTGTCACTGCCATGCTGCTGTGGAAGGGAGCTGATGGCAGGATGGGGCAATGCTCTCTGCTACCCTCATCCAGGGATAGACGTTTCGCTTGTCAGGGAGAGCATCCTCCAGCACCGATGCTAGAAAGGCCTGCCTCACCCTCCAGGATGAGGAGTTTAATTAGGATGGACGCTCACTGCCTACTGACATTCCAACAAGTTGGATGCAGGTGTCTAGAGTGTCCTCCAAGGGCTTAGTGATGAGCTGCTTTACGGCTCTTAAGTTGCATTTTCTAAAGACCGTTAATTGTGCTTACAACAACTCTTTTGAAAGGCACATCACCATGTTCAGCCTTAAGTGAAACCAGTGCACTGAACCCTACCATCTACCTGGGGCTTAGGAACATCTCAGCTAGAGAGAGGACTGTCTAGCGATGTGTTCAATGTTCATACAAAATGATTTGCTTCATTTATTTTGATGGTGAACCCAAACCCAGTTGGGTAGAGCAGTTAAGATATTTGTCCAGCCTAACACCCTTCTATAATTTTACTGCCTCCTTCCAGCTTTTGCCATGTTTACCTTCAATGTAGACATCAGAGGTTTATCAACTATAAATGATCACATACCAGAAGTAGCACAAAGCTAACGCTTGCCAGCACAAGAACATTTGCAGCCACGTCAGGATTTTACCTCACAAGTAAGTAACATGAAGGTGGAAAAGGAGGGGAGTGGGAAAACAAGGGAAAACAAAACGGAAGGAACACAGGCAGGAGGAGGCCTGGAACAGCCACTTTAGAAGCATCTAACTATGGAAGAAGCCAAAGCTGGAGCCCCGATGCCATGCGGCCAGCTGTATGCTACTTCAGAGCAAAGAAGCTCCTTGGGATTAGCCTGTAAATACAAACATGGAGGGAGTGTGCCATCTCTTTGTCTGGATTGCATTAGCTGCATGCGTTGGGCTCTCCTCGACTCTCTAGCTTGGACTCCCCTGGCCGGGCCTTCAGTGATGGTGGCAGTCACTCCACAGCCGCCTCTCCCAAGAAGCTGCTTGGCCATCATCTCTCTTGGGGGAACAACAGAAGAAAGCTGCCCTTTTTCTGTTGCCTCTCATGGGATGGTTTCCTTGGCTGAGAACATAAGAAAAGCAGTGCTCAAGACCCTGCGCTAAGCCTAGCCTGTTGCAAGAGACACATGCTGTCCTCAAGCACACCAAGCATCTTTGGTGCACGGCCAGCCATAAGATCGAGCACCCTGCTCTGCAATTCTCTTCAGGGTTCTCACATGGCTCAGGTTTCCACACGAGGTGCCTACAAGAGCTACCAAGTGAAATCACTTAACACAGCTCCAGAGCACTTCCCACCAACACTGGCTGTGGCCTCTTGGGCATAGAGGGAAGCAATGTCACATTTCTTCTCAAAGTTCAACCTTCCTACTATCAGCTTCAGTGACAAATGTGCTGGTGTTGGCCTAAGACAAAGCAGAGAAGAATTGTATGCCCTGCAGAGGATTCTGATGGATCTCTGTGGAAATCTTGAGAGCCTCCAGCAGGTCTCAGGCCTTGGTGAGGGGTGGCAGGAGAACAGCAAGCCCGTGCAAAACCAGAACAACGCTAAGCCTTGTGAAGCGTTGTGCTCTACCAGTCCTAGTTGCTCCCTGTGTTAATAAGCATCTCCTAGTGAAGCTGACAGAAACAAATGTGCTGCCTTGAGGTTGTTGACTGTGAACGCACTTCCAGCCCCTGTAACACAGGTCCAACACTGGCAGCACAGGCTCTGCAGCTAGCAGCCCCCATGACAATGTCAGTTCTCCTGGGGAATTCGCTGAGATGAGCCAGCTTTTGAGCAATTTTAATTTAAATAAGTAAACAAGAAAGCTTTTGTCAATATTCCCCAAGCAAGCAGCAGCGACAGAGCTGTTACTGTAAAATGAGCACTATCCCTTCCCGAGGCGGCATGCCAGAGAAAGCTCCCAAAACAAACAGCAGGAACAGCTCTGTTTCATTAGAAGATACCAAAGGAACAACAAAATCAGCTGAGACAGAAGACGATAATATCAACGTCCAATTTACCTTAATTTCAGGGACTGTTATCCTTGTTTCTGGATTTTTATCGAGCATGCATAGGATCAGTTCCTTGAGCTCTTCACTTCTCTGTGCTCTAAGTAAAGAAAATAGCAGTATACAGTTAACAAGGGAATTGTAAGTGCTCAAGGCATGCCGAGTCCTTACTGAGGTTACTTGGTACAGAATCTGCTCTGCTCCGAAGATATCTCCTCTACAAATCCAGCTTGTGAAAGGAAGGTCTAGTTGGCTTGGTTCCTTCTCAGGCATCCTGTTCTGCCTGCTAACACAGCTGTACGCTCTCAAAATGCAGGACAAGGGATCAGGTAAATGGGTCTAAAGGCATTTTTAAAGACAGCACATTACAGAGGCATTTCAGAGGACAGATTCTGGGACAACAAAGTGTTATTGAGAGCAGAACTGGAGCTAGGCTCTATGATACAAGAAGGGAACAACCTGATTTGCCGAGCCCACATCATGAGCAACCACACGCTGGATGAAACATCCCCATTTGACACTCAGTTCCCAGCTAAGCTTACAGGTTGTGTAAATTAAATTGCTTCCATGAATGCTACTGGCAGCCAGTTTGGTAACTCAGTATTTCCTACCTGTACAGCTCTGCCTTGGATAACAAAAGGAGAGAATGAACAGATGTGACTAAAAGAGAATCACATCTCGTTTTTTAACAGTATTTCCAAGACAAAATGCTAGAGTGCCTGAACCCAGAAGCCACCCTGTTCACATGGAGCCCTTGGTCCTGCTGTCTGTCCCTCTAGTCCAAAGGTTTCAGCGACTTCTGTTGCTAATGATGCAGGCAACGTCTTTAGAACACGCTTGATCTGTACGATCAAAGTACTATTGAAATAAAATGCCTGCATATGACAGAATTGTATTAGGCAGTTGAAAGTCTGCATCACAAATGACTTTTGAGGAGCTGTGTTGCTGCATGGAGATGGGATCTGGCAGCATAAAATGTCACACCCCAGCAGGGTTGGATTTCAGTTTGAAAACACTGATGAGGACCAGGTGCTGCGCCCATCTCCTCTGCACCCTCCCCAAGCAGACGAGGGAATAAAGTATCATAAACCTAAACACAGACTATATCACAGTAAGGGATATTTTAGTCTGATGAAAACAGAGCTGCTGTTTAATAATTTATGAATACTTTATGTGGACTTTGGTTATGGGATCTTTAACAAGCAACTCCAAGGAAGCACTGCTTATTCTGTGGGAAGGGGCAGAAAGCAGTTCAGTTTAAAGTTTGAACGCTTTCAGAGCTGCGTCAAGGGTCTGCAGTACCCGGACAATATGGCCCAGACAAGGCCAATGGCAGGATGAGTCCTCAGAAACTTCCCACTTCCTAGGCTGACTGCAGGTGACAGTTTAGGTGGGAATGGGAAGAACTTGAGATGAGCTCCAGGCACAGAGGAACAGCTATGGGGAGTGACAGCACATGTAGCAGGTCAGAAAAAACAGATTCCTATGGGGTGATCACACTGAGATGCAGGCAAGATGGTGTTTTTAAAATACTTAACATCAGATCTGTGCCAAACTGGTAACGGCTTTATTTAAAATACAAGAAATAGAACATATCATCACCTAACATTTTTGGGCACCAAACTGATTTCTATGCAACACAGGCTTAATGTCATAAGGAAAAGCTCTGCAAACAGGATCACAAAGTGTCAGGTGGGTTATGGCCAGGTAACAGATCGCATCACCCCGTCTCTGTTTTTCCTCCTCTACATTCTGCCAGGGTGCATGCTGTACCCGACAGCATTCTCCATCTGAAAAGCCTGCGCTATCTGGAATTTCTCACAGTCACAGCCCTGTAGCAGCTCTCAGGAAAATGTGAAGCATCACAGAGCTCAGCACCCATCTGGGAGGGCTGCCAGCACGATAGAGTATTTTACAAGGGGCCTGCAGGTCAGAGAACATTGTCCTGGACTTCAGCTCTTCACCAGGAGGGACTACGCAGAGCTTCTGGCTTTCTTAATACACGTCTGGATAGAAACTTCTCCAGATTGCTTTATAGTCATGCCAGGATCATCAGGGTGTGAGCTGACCCCATTTACCTCACGTCATGCCAAGGACTGCCTAACATGAATGAGAACTCCAGAGTGATAAATATTTATCCCAGTGTTTCTAAGGGAAAAGAAGGGACAATGACGCTGGCACAGTCGGCTCCATCTCTGTCCTAAGGGTTGTCAGGAAACAGGCAATGAGTTTCCATGGACTGTCTGCAAACAGGAATGTGTCTTTTGTAGCCATGGTGAAATCAACTGAAATGAAAATATTCTTAACTGTAGTGAGGTGCTAATTCTGTGGGAGGTCAGGGTGGATCCACTCCAGTGAATTCCAGCTTTATTTGCATCTGCTGCTGCATTTATCTAACAAATAGATGTAGTTTAGACAGCTGTCAACACCCAGTAACTCTCTGCTCCTCCAACAACCTAACAAGGGGTCCAGCTTGCTTTAGACTGGGAGAGCAGGTCATCGAGAAATCCAAATAAATCATACAGCCAAATTATCGCTGAAGGAAGTGTCTGAATAAAGAAAATGTTCTTAGCACAACCAAGTTAGCCCATTAAATGTTAATAACTTACTGCATAGACAGACGGGAACAGTCACTTTAAGCTGACTGCTAACCCAAATATATGATGGCTGACAGAGGATGGGCATTTTGCCAGGACCCAAGCAAGCCCAGAGAAGACTGCCAGGGGAACATAAACAATTTTATTTTGCTGCAGTGCTGTCAAGACAAAGTCCTGCCTCAACCGCAGAGCAACTGGTGGGAACACGGCAATGTGGCACGACCAGCCTTCGTGCTCTTAATGCCTGAACCCTTGGTTAGCTGTAAAACCTCACCAACAGCACAAGGCTGGCTTGCCAGAATTGCTCCATACCCACAACTGGGGCCTGTGTTTCCCATCTAACAAGTGGCCTGACCTTGTGGCCGCAGGTCCTTGGGAGGTGTGCTCCACACAGTCCCCAGCGTGGGCTCCACCAGCCTGAGCAGAGATGGCTCCATCTGAGCTATCTGCAGCAGCTGTGCTTCACAGTCAACGGAGAGGTGATTAATACAGCCCATGGAGCCTGGGGCATGAGTCATCCCATCTAAAGCAGATGTGTAAAATAGGACAGCCTAAGCACCCATTGCTTTCTGCAGACTCAGAAGGAAGCCTGGGACTGCCAACGCACAGGTCCAGCCCTTCGCTGTGGATGTCTGAAAATTCAGTGAGCTTCTCATAAAAAAATTCATATAATAGATGGTGGATACATTCACGTATTGCAGGCTGCCTGACAACATCCCTCTCTTCCTCTCTAATACCAGATGTGCTTTTCATTAGATTTTTAATTTCTGCATGCATGTTTTAAATCAAGTCATTTTATCTCTATGTTTTTATTAGAATGAGCAATTGGGTCAAGAAGGTCAAAAATTCTTTGCCTGACTACTGTACTGATTTGGGAAGGAAAACACAGACTCCAGCTTTGGCTACTCCATCTGATAGCAATGAGGAGAAATAAATTAATCACCAACAGAGAGTCACCAGAGACCTGAAGATGGAGCAAATGCTGAGGAGCAACCAGCACATGAAGGGAAAGGCATGGTGGCCCTGTGGCAGAGACTGGGCAGACATCGAGTCTGATTGTTTCCTGCCAGGCTTATCTGACAAGACCACACTCACTGCTCAGTGCCTCGGCGCTGAACTTCCCGCTGCTCAAATGGCACATGAGTGGCCTTGGCTTGTCCCCCCAGCACTCCACTGTTGTCGGTCAGAGGACTCACTGTGACTGTGCAGCTGGCCATCCCACCTAACACAGCCCGGTGGCCTCCAACACACAGCTCTGACAGCAGCCAGCATGGGTTTCCTTCACTGATAAAAGCAGGGTGGAGGCCAGCCTCTCAATATCAAATAGGTAGATTAATTTCTGGTTGTTTTCATAAGTAGCCCCAGCCTGCCAGCACATAAGACAAACCCCTATTTTCCTGGAGCATGTTGGAGGAGGCAGAAGAGTGAGGATGCACCAAGCTGTGGTCGTGTATCTCAGGCAAGACTCCTTCCATCAGATACTTCCCCCAGCTCCAAGGTAAGCCCATAGAAGTGGCATGTGTTTACTCAGACTGAGACCGAGACCCATAAACCACATTGCTTTTGAAAACGAATACATTGAATCATTCCAGTCGCTACCACATGGGGAGAAAGCACCAAACCCCAATCAAACCATACATCCAGCATCTCCAGGGTCAAGTAACTGGGGCAGAACTTACTAGACCCATACTGAAACCCCTTCACTTGCAAAGATTTCAAGATCCATTTCCCTTGGTCCCTGTCTGCACAACAAGGCAGCTGTAATGCCTCGACAACATCAGCACAAAACCCACGTGAAGGATCCAGGAAAAACACAAAGCACCTCACCCACTCTCGTCTGTCCCTCTGTGTCGACCTACTGGCATTTATGCTGCACAGTGAATAACGCTGAAAACTGAACTTTATTTTACAGTAGCTGAGTAAATTTTACTTACTCTTCTGGGAACTCTACAGGCTTGTTCTTGATCCTGTTATGAAGACCCAGAATATATTCATCTATAAAAGGGCACTGTAAAACAAACAGAAGATTTTCCACTTGTCGGAGATCCTGGCACCGCTTAGGCGTTTGTCATTCACATAGCAGAAGTACACTCTCTGCACTCTCTCGATTTTACGCTGAGATGGAAATAAATAAAATCTCCCCACACACAGTAAATTGATTTTTTCCTTATTAAAAAATAAATGCAGAAGAACAGCAGAGGGATGTAGGGAATACATAACTGGACTGGGATACTCCCCTCCATCCAGCCTACCAGGTGACCATGAACTACTCCTTTTCCTTTTCTCTGCTCCACTTCTACCACCTGCAAAATGGAGATACTGATACTAGCTAGCTTGTATCACCGCTTTGAGGTCTCTCTGTGACAAGCATCATCCAGAGCTAGGTATTACTGTTAAAACACTTGGGTTTCCACTTCAAATTCAAATATCTGGATTCAAAGCATATTTTTCTCCAGCACAACTTTTTACACTGGATTCATTTAGACCTGGATTCTGACTCTTCCTGGCTGACAGTTATCTGAGCTGTGGCAAATACTGCAGGGGATGCAGGAGGAGCATATTCACAGGCCCTGGGAACACCTGCATCAAAACTGAAGGAGTAGATACGCTTGTTCTAGTGGACTGTGGGCTGCTGGTGGGCCCTGCCTCAGCCTGTCTGGCCAGATTATATTATGAAACATAAAATAGGTACAAAATGTACCATATTTACTGTACAGGGTCATGTGGAACAGACAAAGTATCCTTGGGCTTGGCTTTGTATTCCCTCTTTCTTTCCTCCAGTGCTTGCCACAGAGGGAAGTAATATCACCATGACATTATACCAGAATACAAAATCAAGGTTATATGCTTTCACTCGACGATTTGGCCCAAATGAGACATCATTATAGACACAAGTCAGAGAATATTTTCCATTCTGACTTAGCTCAGCAATATCACACCAGCAATGGAGATAGTTCTGCCTCTGCTGCCTCCCCCAGGCACTTCTTACCCCTGAGCTGAATGCCTTAAGCCTGTGGGGTGGGATCTGCAGCGGTCTATGCTTGGACAGGAGGTTCAGGTAACGTACCTGCACACACAGACCGCCCATACCTGCTGTACTGCTTGCCCTGGGACAGCACGGGTGGGACGAGGGGCTTCTGGCCACAGAAGAGTAATAAGCCATGACAGGACACAGAGTTTGCAGAAGGCAGCTCTGAAGAGCTGGCTCTGCCAAAGCGGACTTCATCTGGCCCAACTCAACTTTGGCAGACAGAGCTTTCTGTTATCTGTAAAGCACTGCAGTGGCTTGGGATGAAGCCTATGTCTCTCTCCATGCTCTGTCTGGCTTGTTTCTAAATACAGGCAACGTGGATAATGCCCGGACAAACTGTTGTTGGTGCTACTGATGCTGCTCTGGGTTTGTAGCATGAACAACTGCTCTGAATACAGGGGCCAGCTCTAGGAATCATCCTTTCCACAGATCACATCATCAGTCCCTTCTCATCCACAGGGTGATTTGGGAAACTAGGAGCTTGCAGAAGGTAGGTCTTTGTTTCTAATATTTGCCTTTATTTGGAAAGGAATGAGACAAAAGCCAGGCAGGCAGACACTCCCATGCAGGGCTCCAGCATCTGAAAGCCAGCTTACCTTCCCGTAAACAAAGCAGTACAAGGTAATTCCCATGGCCCATACATCAAGTGCCTGAAAAAAAGCATGTACAGGCAGTAAATGAGATGTAACACAGAGATGATCTGAATGAGCTGCATTTTCCCACCAACTCACAGAACACTATTTGTATGCATTTAACGTTTTCTATTCTATCATGCAAAGTCTCTCTGAAGTTGGGCTCCTAAAGACATCTGTAGCGTGTCTGGGGAATAAGGACTGTGCTGGGCCAGAGGCTGCTACCCTTGTCCTTGCTGTGGAGCACAGTGATGAGCAAGCAGCCCCTTCTTACAGAAGATGACACCGTTCCAGGCTGAACATCAAAGAGGAGCTGAAGCTCAGAAGTCTTCTCCCAGGCAAAAAAAACACATTAGACCCCATCCCCACATCTGCATCACAGCTCTTGGCAATGCCCCTCGCTTTCAGAGGATGGAGACATGACCTTGGTGCCCAGCCCCCTATGTCTCCTGATGATTTTGGAAGGGAATCAGGAGTTTCCTCCTTTTTTCCCTTTGGTCAAGGGCTCTAACACAGCTCCTGTCTGGGCAGAGATCCACAGCAGTGTCTGTCTGCCCACTGCACAGAACAGCCAATGTAAGTTTTGCCTGGACTGAATACAGAATTAGAACTTTAGTTTTACTCAATAACCACTCCAATCACTGGCTGGGCAACACGCAAAGGAAGCAGGTGTGGTGCTGCCCTTTGTGCTATGCCTGGGGGTCCCAGGAGAATTCATCTGTGAGCAAAGACCTACCTTTCCACTGAAACTTTTGCCAGTGTCTGAAATGGCCTCTGGTGCCATGAAGGCTGGTGTCCCTGCCGTGCTGGAAAGCTGGGCATCGTTCCCTTCAAATTGATTGCTAACTCCAAAATCAGCGATTTTGACGTGCCCGTCATCTCCTAAGAGTAAGTTGGAAGGCTTGATGTCCCGGTGAATGATCTTCTGGTAGTGCACTAAAAAAAAAAAAAAAAAA
>Ga0065711_1030253_pt1 | contig 33127 bp, 14 predicted proteins | sample Hoacrofraction12_FD_59098 | JGI IMG/M metagenome (GOLD analysis project Ga0065711, IMG submission 59098) | Hoatzin crop microbial communities from Cojedes, Venezuela - Epithelial fraction 12 v2 (version 2) | ecosystem: Host-associated > Birds > Digestive system > Esophagus > Crop | place...
GTTTGCCGGTCTCGCTCATGAGCGGGGGTACGCTTTCTTTGACCATCTTTTTCCGGCTGACATACCTGTAGAAGCCCTTCTTGTTATTTTTCACATCCCTTGCCAAGTTCGGCTCCAGCTGTGCCTTGGCCTTCCTGACCCCATCCCTATACAACCGGGCAGCTTCCCTATACTCTTCCCAGGAAGCCAGTCCCTGCTTCCACTGCCTGTGCAGTTCCCTCTTCTTCCTTTCGCCTCGGTGGCTTCGCTTAAATCATCAGCAGTTTAAATGTTTTGTCTTTTGGGAAAGCATCTTTTTTTAATTTTATTTTTCCTTTGATAATTTTTGCTATTGTAAATTAAATTTACTCTTTCTTTCCATATGTTAATAGTAGTCAATATTTACTTCAAAGTTTCTCATCATCTTGATATTTTTATGTTGCTAGAACCGGAAGCAAAATGTAAAGAAACTTCATTGTTTCAAAACAATTGAAACGTGCTGAGGAAATAAATCTAGTGAACAAAGACTTTGTACCAGAAGATACTGGGAAGAAAAAAGGCAGCAGGCCTCCAAATTCCTCTGTTATATCCAAAGAGTATTCTTCAGTTCAGGGACATGCAACTACATGAACTGAAATTTTGTATCCTTGAGAGAATACTATTAAAAAATCTGCTATACAAGCAAGCGAGAGAGAAACTTTGTAACATGGATGATTCTACATTGTGAACCGAACTCTTTAAACCGGCCGAGCTGATGACGTCATCGTGTTGTATGTATTATAACATTACTAGATAGTGCTTATTGTAATAAATATTTATTAATTTTACTTTTTTAATAGTGTAACACAATCTTTAGGCAAACTGTTTACAACTCCGTCTTACTGCATGATGGCAACTGTCATCTGTGAACCACAATGGAAGAAGGTCACTGTGATGGTTATATCTCTTTTCTCACTGGAGGTAAGCAAATTCTCCAATCTTCCCTTCTCTTTGTGATTATCAATGTCAGTTGAGCAGATCATGATTTGCTTGGCATATTTGTTATTCTAAATTATTGTACAGATTATCCATCATTGTAGTTGAAATATGCCTATCATTCATTTCTGTTGTTCACAGCATGGAGATTCAATCCTTAATTTTGTTTGGAAAACTTTATTCCTATTACAGAATAGGAATCAATGTTTTTAAGAAGTCTTGGGAAAATAGGAGTGCATATAATTCAATACACTGTTCACTTTGATATTTGATGAGGGAAAGTCGTGATGTTTGCTGTCCTGAAGGTTTGAAAGTACCCAAAGCATGATGTTTCCTTTTCCTTTTGTTTAAATGTCCTTAAAGTTTCTATATTGAGCCACTACACACATAGATTTTGTTCTTTCACTGGGACACAGTGCCACCTGAGATTTGGTGGAAGAAAGGAGGTGAGGAGGTCTGGAAGGAACACAGGCTATATTCCCTGTTCCAATTTGCCAGCAATACACCATTCCAGATAAGAGAAAAACTCCAAATCTACACTCCCAGTAATATGAAAATCCAGAGTGTCCATAAAGTGGTTTGCTGTAAATTCAAATTTTACTGAGAGGATTCACAAAAGAAGTGATTCCAGCAAGCTGGACAAAACACACAGAATGAGGAATAAATATTTGATTTCCCTAGTGCAAATTTGAGAGATGAGATAAATCTAAAACACCACACTAAATCTTTCCCAAGCAGACCTCGGGTTTCCATTTATTTCTTTGGTTTTATGTTTTTTACATGTTTGATTTTGCCATTTTTCGTGACTACATTAGCTTGCAGAAGGCTTCAAGGTCCTGCTGTGCTAACGCAAAGTCCAGAACTAGAAAGAGCCCTATGCTCTATCTGCACAAGGGGCAAATGGTTCCTGCCCCAGAGAGCTCCCAGAAGAAGACTGAGGTACGCAGTAGCAAGGAGAGCAGCAGGAGTTACTTTGGTGTGATGGAAGCAAAGTAGAGACAGTGATAAAACTGAGAAACTTAAGCAGAATTCTTCCTTTTCAATGTTTTTACAGTTAGCTTTCGATGTAATTGGTATGACAACATCTGCCCTTCAAGCTCTTAGTCTGGTAATCAGTGTCTGAGAAGCACTGCTGGATGAATTCACTGCAAGGAACTGTCTTTCTTTTGCTCTCATCGTATAAGCAGATAGCTCAGCTTTCTGATAAAAATACTTATATTTAGATGTTCAAAACAGTCTGTGAAAATTGCCTAGTATTTGACGCATGTGATAAAGTTTCCTTCGAATTCCTGTGAATAAACTAATCTGCTTGAGTATTCACGTAAAACAATTATAAAAAGGGAACAACTATAGAATGGCTATTTTATTGATATGGAAATCTGTGAAAATTGGAACATCACTTTTGTTCTCATATTTTGTTTGCCTGTGGGTCTATCTAAACAGTTTCATTTTTAAAGACATTTCTAGCATATTTAGTATTTAAAAACACCAGGTTGCAAAAAGCATACAGTCATAATTCTTTGATTATAAACATCATCATAGTGCCAGAGAAGCTAGCAGAGCTATTCCACTTTGCATCAGCTGAGAATCAAATGTACACCTGAAGCTGTGTTTATCTTGAATGATGAGAGCAGACCTCGGAGTACAGCAGGTGAGCAGGTCCGTGCTGCGCAGTTAAGCTGCATGAATCTCGGTTTGCATTGCTGGAACTACTTCCAAAGTAAAGTTTTCAGTAGGTCTGTTCATTCTGACCCTTCTTATATAAAAATCCAATAGCAAAGTAAAATTTCATTTCCTGCTGCACTGAAGTAGTTTGCAAGGCCTTGAACTGCCTTTTAATTCTATGGAAAATCTTACAGACCTAAAAGTCGCATCTAGATTTGCTGTTTGTCATTTGTGTAGATTTAATTTAACTTGTTTCTGTAGGCTATATATCTCTCACAATTCAGTTCTGATTTTTTTAATATTTTTTTTTAATTTAACAACATATTCAATGCCCCTCATAGCTTAGATTTTAAATTAGCTTAATTAAGTATAAAGGAGGATAAAACAAAGAATTTTCTTGTTATAGCGTAGTTAATGTCTTCTTGCCTGGTAAACTGTTATCTTATTTTCCCTAAAATAAAAAAGGTCTCCGCTGTCTGCAGTACATATGACATGACACTGAAAGCATAACCAGAGCATATGCCCTTTGTGCCTCCATAAGGGAGATGCTCCAAGGACCATTTTTTCTCATCCGGTACTGAGCTCTGTGAAAATACTGCTAATTATTGCTGACCCAGTCTGTGACACTATGAATTCAATCACACACTTTCAAGCATAAACTGAGCAACAAGCTAGTCCCTTGCTATATCATTATACATCTCTTACCCTCCTCCTTCGGACACTGAGGGAGAGGATTAAAGCCGTAACACATTTGGAAAGCATTGTGTGTGAGCTATGAACCTTGTAGTTAAAATCTGTTGTCTGAGGAGCATTGAAAAACCTCTCATAATCTGTATTTTTTTAGCTGATACCATTTGTGCTAACAAATCGTATATGATATTTTCTGGTCTTTGACTCTGGAGAAAGAGGTTTATGAGGAGGAAGAGACAGAAAAGACAGTATTGTAAAACTAATCAGTCATATAATTGCAACTTCCATTGCCCAGGCAAACAGTGGGTATCATCTATAGTAAATGCTGCTAATCATTAATTTTCTTTGTCACAAGACTATATATTGGATTTTTCACTGGTCTTTCCATAGCTATTGTATAAACCATACAAAGCACTCTTGTTTTTTTTCCCCCTGGTTTTAAAAAGGATCTACTAATTAGACAATCTGTGGCATTAGGGAAAGTCTGGGGATTTTTCATTCCTTGAAAAAAAAAGACAGCTCTTTTCCTACATCCTTGGAGACTGTTGAGAAGGTTATCTCTTATCAGCTTGTCAGCTTTTCAAATGCTTATGACAGGGTTTGGGTGGTTTTTTTCAATTTTACTATTAAATTATAATCTTCTGTCTTTCTTACATTAGAATTATATTATATCCTTTTTGTTCATATTTTTCAGTGGTTGAGGTTATCACTATGCTATTGCAAAACAACATGTAACAGGATTGATTATTAACTCATGTATGAAAATATAAACCTAACTTTGTTCTTCTTTGAAAGATTTTGTGAGACTGTGTGAGCCCTGACTGATGTTCGGTAATGTTCTTTCTAATCAGACTGGTTAATTTCAGTATGGACACATGAGGACAGAAATCAACAGAAGGTTCAAAACCTGAATTTTATAACTATGGCTGGCATTATACTCTAAGCAAAAAATAGCTTCATATGGCTAGACTTCCTCTAGACACGTTATATTGTAACGTGAATGATCTTGCTCTAACTTCTTGACAAAATTAATAAGCTCAAGCCTTAAAGAATTAATCACTTTTTTTCCCCTTAATTTTGAATTTTTTGATGGTTGGGGAATGATAGGTTACCCAGATGCACTTTTTATTCAATTGGGAATTTCGGGTTGAATATGTCAAAGCATACACACAAAGACACACACAAACACAAAAAGCGTCTACATGTAAAATACACATTTATAGAACATATACATATATATGTAAATATATAGTAGTGTATATTTATTTATAACATGAAGTTTCATAATGTCTTTGAATGCATGTCTTTTACAAAGGAGTAAAGTGAAACACATTTCATCAAACAAATTTTTTGCAAAATTTACAACAGATTTTGTTTGCCTCCAGTTTGGGTGTCCAACATGAGATGCACCAGCTTTGATTTTTGGAGTCATCAAGAATATATACTTTTTCTTGACTCTACATATAAAAACGGTGCTCTCAAAAACCTATGAAACTCAGCACGAGGAAGATAGTTTCAAGAATATAGTGACAGCTTAGTTAGTCAATGTTGGCAACTTCAGACTCTAGAACATTAATAGTGAAATCGTGTCTCAGCCTCAGATTTCTGAGGTGAAATTTTAGATGTCCTATCTATAAGAAATTCGCAAAGACACTATTTAAGAATGTGGACTGTTGCTGATTATTTAATAAATTATTTAAATTATTTCAGATTTTACTTGTTTAAGTAATCCACAAACAGAACTTTTAAAAAACATTTTTTTCACATGAATGCTTTTGACAATGAGGTCTTATTAAAACATAAATGAAAAAAAATCTAATTTTGTTTTACTTATTGCATTTTAACAGTGTAAAAGCGTACAAAATTTGTGCAGTTTACCTTTCTCATTTTGACTAGTCTCGCCCAGAAATTCTGCCTTTCAGTCGCCAGGGTCTTAAGATGGGAGACTAACCTCTTCCTGGTTCCTCTCGCTTCTTCCACCTCAGCAATTGCATGCACTATCTTCAACAGTTCTCTATTGATCTAAAAAATATCCTGATTTTAGTAGGAACAAGAATTCATAACCAAGTGCTTAACCAAGACTGTGCATAGTACAGTCCCTAGCAAATTTCCACCAATATTCCTGTCCTTTTTGCATGGAATCATGATACAGTTTGGCAAGGGCTTGATGGAAAATTCTGATACTACTACTAGTACTACTACCACCACCACCAAGAACCTTTATCCAAAAAGTAAATTAAAAAATTAAGATATCCATTGCTTTTAAAGTAAACCTTATTCACCAGAAATATTCTCCCCTTCTTTCTCATTCCTCTGCAGCTACTTGTGTATTCTCCAGCACCAGTCTTGGTTCAAAAGTGCGACATACTGACTTTATGGTAACATGAACTGAAAGACTGGCCTTCTGTGTTATAAAACTACAAAAAGAAAATAAATTCTTCACACTTCATAATACACCTTCACATTCTTCAGGAGATTTTAGTGTGGACATAGTCTTTTAGCCTCTTAAAAATCATTCTTGGACAGTTAGGTTTGTGTTTGCCTAAGAATATTTATTTGTTTTTTATACTGATTATCCCAGATCCCATTATAGTGATTCTCTTGAGCAAGTATATTAAGCGAGCAGTAAAGCTCTCTGTCTAATCTCAAGGTTGTTATTTGACAAAGAGTTCTAATAATCAAACCTCTCCAATTACAGTAAAAGTAGATGAAATGAATGGTCCGCTCCTCCATGTAAGAAATTATTAAAAAACAAAAAATCTTTGAATTAGACAAAGTGCCACCCACATTCTGTTGTTTGGGGGTTTTTTTACGGCTTGATCACTCACTCATTTATATTGTCTTTTGATTCGTTTGTCATTTACTGGCAGATGAATTATGTTTTCTGATTTTTGCATAGATTTAATCTTGTGATGCAAATCACATGTTTGAATGACACTAATAATCATTGCTTTTTCAAGAACAGCTTTAAGCTTTTTAGCTTTTTTGGTTTTTCAACTAAGTTTTTTATCTTATTTGTGATATATTTTTAGCTAAGTTTTGTTGTTTTAATGTTCAATAAATGCAAGTGGTTTTGTATGAAGACAGACTCTACAGAAATTAATGTGTAGAATAAGTTATTCTCTTGAAGCACAACAAGAAGCATTTTGCATTCAATATATGGGACAAAATGCATTTAAAATAATTCAGTTATTCTCTCTCCGTCTTATGAATAAACATATCAATGCAACTATGACAAATATAAATAGGCACGGTGCTAGAAAATTTTCTGCTGAAGATACAATAAATTCTAACGTACAATATGTTATAAAATTAACCCATAACTTAAGAAAAGAAAAATCTCATAATGAAGGCAGATTTTTTTTCCTAAACCAGATGGAGTTGCAGATTCTTGATCTTAAAAATTACTAATAAATAAACAATTACTCTTGAAATTTTCCACATCAGCTCCACAATCTGAAAATAATTACACATTTTTTCTAGGCTTAGCAGAGCTTGGCAGAAAAAGTCCTAATTATGTCTTTGCTAGAATTTGGACATATCTTATAATCATTTGTTTTCTTTCATTTTATCATCTTTTCTGTAACACTGGTGTTCTATAATGTTACTATTAATTTGCTATGGAAAGAGTAAAGTTTTTTTTATTTCCCTCTTACTTATTGTTACACAGCCTTTTTTTTTTTTAATGTATCTGCTTCTCAGTGATGGAATCTGAGCTGCCAGTCTGAAAGGATTCCCAAAGTTACTGTGTGAGACATCCAATATTTGTGCTGTCCATGTCACTGTAATTGTAAATGTAAACCCTGAAAAGCTGAACACACAGCTCTCTTACATGTGCAGCGAATTTGTTTTCACTAGTGAAACCCATGTACCCTCATCAGGTCTGTTGCTGGATCTGCTGTGCATGTGCACAGGCACTGACAACCCCAAACACCCTTATGCCAATCCTAGCACAGGGCTGGCATATGGGGTTTGCTAATTATTTTTTCAATAGTGGCATGCCTACAATGATGTTTCAATTCTTTTCACAATCCATCTATTTAGAAAAAAAATGCTTGTTTATTTGTTCTTCTGTCACAAGTTTTGCTCGTTATTTATTCTGCAGCATGAGAAACTGAAGATAAATTTTTTTCATGGACAGCTGTTAAAGCATCTTTTAAACCATCTAGAGATTTGAAGACTCTCCAGTTCAAATGAACCTTAAGTGTGTTTTGTGCAACCATGGGACACGAGCTGTATCACCTATCTGTATGTCCTTAATTTTTGCTTTCTATACAGCCAGTGCAGAGAGATGAAAGCTAATTCCCTCACGTGTTCCCAGCTGCTGTCTCCCTTTACCTTGTAAAGCTCCTGTCTACATCTTCTACAGGCAAACTACGTGAATACCTTTAAAGTGTTACATTTGATGGGGAACAGGAGTACACATTACTCAGTAGAAGCCAGTCTTTCTGTAGACTCTCTAAGATTTTCTCCAAGCCAGGAGCTCTTTACAACATATAAACTCACACAAAAAAATGACAATATTTAATTCAAGTGTGTTAAGGTTTTTTTTCTTTTTTAGCTGTCTCATCCTTAGCATTTTTAATGTATCCTCCTGCAGAGCACCACTATTTGCAGGCTTATTGCAAATGGTAAAGCAGAGTTCTACACAAGCCTTGCACTCTTTCTTTGATCTTCTTGCTTATTTTTCTCTAGTTTGACTGTCCCTTTGCCCTTACGAACATTCACAATACAAAGAGGCATAATCTTCTAACTGTTTTTTGCAATCTAACACAGTTTAATCATGATTTGTCGTACACCTGTGGTAACATGGGATTTCAAAGAAGCAAACAGCTCTAAGTTCTTATTCATTATATTTGAACTAGGCAAGATTTTCTTTAATTAGACAGAAGTGAGCATGGATGGAAAAATGGGTGTTGTTTGACTTATACAGACTTAACAGATGAGGTGTGCTCAGTGTATCACTAAATGTTTTTTATCTGAAGCCAAAGACTTTTCCCTTTATTGCTCAATCCTTATCAGTTCCAGAGCTGAGATACTGAAGAAATGAGATACAGTGAGTGAACTGGGGAGGGTGAGATACAGGCAAAACTTGCAACTTTTACAGTCCTGTTGGCTGCTGAAGCTTGAAAAGTGGACCCTGACTTCTCCCTCAGGTTATCTCCAGAGAGCATCTCAGCACAAATACTACCATAACACATGACCAGGCCATGCTGAACTTATGGGGGAAATTTTACTTTATCAAACTGGGAACATTTTCACCAGGTAAAGCTTACACTGAAGAGCTCGGATGTTTTTTGAAATTGCTTGGTGAATTTTGTGTGAGACAGTTTGCGTGTCTATCTACCACTCATGCTTATAATCTTGTATTCAAAAACAAATTAGTACTTCATCTTCTACCCTAAAAAATAAAAATGTAGTGTCTTTTATAAATACTTTTACTAATTTCTGTGGTTTGAGGTTCAGATAATTTCTTGTTTAATGCTATTTTTATGAATAACAATACCTAGTTAGATATTGACCAGGTATTCCTGAAAACATTTACAAATTGTAGTTCCCCTCATAATTTTAACAGAAATAAATATTTATCACAATGTGTACTAGAAGGTTATTGAATTCTCTTCATCTCTTGCTACAACTTAATTAAAAAATACTAAAAAAATACTGTCAGATGTGCTTAATTCATATATTTCATGTATCTTCCTGTAAAATACACAGAGTGAATAATTAGAATAAACTTCTGAACAACTCCAGTCTGAAAAGTAGTGGTTATATTAGAAGGAAGTTACAGCTGGTTTGTGCATGATCTGCTCACTGAAAAAGAGTGCTTGGCTTGCAACAAGGTTTTATGTGATTAATCTGGCTCTATTTGACAGTTTTCTCACGAGATTTGAGCTACATGGTCTTTTACTTAGACATTTGTTTGCTCTGCTGAACTAGTGCCATGCGAGAGGAATACAATCACCACAGGTGTGAAAGTCATGGTAATGTGAACCTTGCCACTGAAATCTTACATGGACGTTTTATAGTTCAGAGCCGTCTCTCCAGAAAGCTCTGCTGTTATACCATACTTAGTCAGAATTTGTATGGAAACTTGCACAGAAGCCACAGATAGGTGGATATTTATTCTGAAAATGCTATGATGTAGTAATCTTCTGAAGATGCTGGCACAAATCAAAGGAAATTATATTCTAGACTTCATAAATGCTACTTCATTGATATTTAATTAGCATTAACTTCTGTCAACAAAAGAATTCCAGCATGTATAGATGAGCTCAACATGATTTTGAATGTCTCTGCTAGTTATATTTAGTTAGTTATTTTTAAGGTGTATTTGATTTTCTTGAATATTCAAGTCATCATAAAACAGATTTGATGTCCTAACAAAAGCCAGGATGCAGGTAAAAGAGACTGTTCTCTTTTATAGCGTTGGCATTTCCTACAATGAAGTGTCAAGGAATAAGAGCCAGACTCCTGTAAAGTCAGAATTATTTTGAGTTCCACAGGCATGCATTATTTGGTTACTACTCAATAACACTTCAAAAAGCTTACTGAAATATTAATTTGTGTGAACAGCATGAATAAAATGTTTTAGAAGGCAAAACCCTATATTCCTACATCCACGTTTTAAAGCTCTTGGCAGAGCTCTAATGTTAAAAAATAAAAATTGAAAAAAATCATAGATGCAGAAGTGAGTACAGGGGTGGGTTACAGAGTAAGAATGTAAAAATATTGCCTGGTATAGGGATGGTGTTAGGAAAACCAGAGCTCAGCTACACTTAAGACATGCCAAAGGAGTTAAAGGCAACAGAAAGAGCTCCTCCTGCCCCACTGACAGTGACAGCCTGAACAAGAACAACGTGTGGCCATCGCTGAATGAGAGGGGGTGGGAGGTGATTTAGTAGCAATGAGGGGTTGATTTAATAGCAATGGGTGCAAATAAGGCTGACATCACAGGAAAAACTGAGGTATTCGGGCCTTCTTTGCATCAGCCTTCCCTAGCAAGGTGTCCCAGGCCTCTGTGCTTAGAGTTCATGGAAAAGGTGACTGCCAGCGGTGACCGAAGATTCAGCTTGCAGAAGTGTCACCTCGACAACCCCAAGTCACCTTTCCAAAACAAAGGCACACATTTAGGCATAAAATTTTCTTAGCTTTGTCACCACACTCTAAGTCAAAACTAATCCCTGAAATACCATTAGTCATTTTTCCTTCCCCTTTGCCTCCTCCCCCAACCTCTTATATTTGTTCTATATTTTTGTTCTATTTTTAATATCTCTTGATGCACCTTAAATACTGGGAAAACTCTAAATTACAGTCGTGTTTACACACTCCAGGCAAAAGTGCAAAATGAGTCAGAGAAAATGGTGTAAATTAACAAAAATTAAGTGCCTGGTAATTTCAGGTGAAAGTGAACAGCTGTGAAAGGGAGGAGCTTCTGCACTGCTCCTGTGCCTGGTACAAGAGGATGGAGAGGAGACCTCGGTAAGAAGGGATGAAGAGGAAGGATTTATTGGCCTCTTTGTTGCTGCTGCTTATGAAGAGCAGCTCCATGTGTACTGTGTGCTGCTGGAGCTAAAAGGTTAGTGCCAGGTTCTGCACAAATGGGCTACAATAATTTTGTTCATTGAAGTTAAGTTTGTTATATCAAAGGAAGTTTCTAAGCTACCATTCAAATGCTCTTATGAAGTTGTTTCACCAGCTTTGATGATAGTCTTGTGGTGGGATTTTTTTTAAAGAAGAAATGGAAAATACCTCACTTTACTTAAAAATAAATCAAGATTTAAACTCTTGGTTTTAGGTTTCAAACACCCCACTTCCTTAGTCCATCATATCTCAAAATACATATTTGGAAATACATAGATACTTATCTTGCTACTTATACAGGTTTTCTTTTCTTCTTTTTACAGTATTACAAGCAACAAATGCTACATCAGCCTGTACACTTACGCATATTTCTTGGTTATTGACAGCATTAAGACTATAATCACAAGGTTATGACACAAGCTTATAGAAAGAAGATTTTAAAAATTTAATTTAATTTAAAAGGCTATCTTTATAGTCTTATTTGCATGTAGGAGTAGTCAAAAAGTGCAGGACTAAATTCACCTAAGATTCCTAGTACTATGTCAAGAGTAAGCACCACTACAAAGTACTCTGTGTATTCTGAAGATTTGAACAGCATGTTAGTATCATAGTCTCTGGTGATCTGACAAGTCACAAAGAAATTAAAACTGCACTTATTTTTTTCTCTTCTTGTTACTCTCTACCACTTTCTTAAAGATCTTCCTCAAAGAGCTTTGCCCTTGTAGATACCAGATTTCTCAGTGATTCCTGGTACATGTTAGCCTGACAGAAGTTTCCTTCATTCAGCGCTGCAAAAGAATTTGTAACCGCCATAGAAGTGAGCTTTGGATTTATTAGCCAGATCTGATGAACCTTTCAACAGCACAATTTTAAATAAAAAAGATTGATAGTAACAAAATAAAAATTTAGCTCTTGATTAAGAAGCTGGAAACAAGTTTTTAAAATTGGGGAAGAAAAAAAAACACCACCACAGGTTTATGCTTTGCACAGCATTTGGCTTCTAAGCTGTCATTTAAAATCTCTGAAGTCTCAAATAGTCATTGGGACTTGGGGGGGGAATTACAAGACCCACTGGTTTCTTCCTACATGAAAGGCATCAGTGAACAATACATCCTTTGTTTAGGGAAAGTATTACGATTGTATTGTAATTTTGTTACTTCTATTTATTTCAAGAGAAATGCACACCTGAGACTTGTAACTTTATTAGTGTTACTTTCCAATTAATAGATACACGCATCTTAATGGTGGGGGGGGAATCAAAGAAACTTTCTTCTTTCCAGCAGATGACAACAGAAATATTTCTGTCAATATTTTCAACTGTCCCAGGTGAGGTAACATTGTGTTGGGACTCTTTGGATTCATTCATTAGAAGAATATATTTGATGTGCAAAATGTGGAAATCAGAATAAATTTTGCTATTTTTTCTTTCCTTTATTATCTTTTTACATTCCTTTTACCTAAATCATTCATTCTTTAACTACATTTCTTAATTAAATGAAAAAAACAATAAATAATAAGATCCTGCTGTTAAACAATGCAATGGCTACTGTGAAGTAGCACTGGAAACCACTACTTTCTGTTTTCTTCATGGGCAGAAAAATCCCCCAACAAACCTTGCATTGCCTTCAAAAAATACAGTTACTTTCTGTGGTGGGTTTTTCTGTGGGGGTTTTTGGGTGTTTTTTTAAGATTAAACTCTTAAAAAGAAGGTATTTGAAAAACAGTCCAAACATTCAATGCTAGTGGAAAAATGTAAAATTTATGGATGCAGAGTTTATTGAATATTCTACCATACTTTGCTTTAATAAGTACGTTGCTGGTAATACATCAAGGAATATATAATGCACTTCACAGCTCAGCATGGATTTTCAGCTTAATGATTTTCCTCTGGCTATAAGGCTGTCTATTACAAGAATGATTTGTTTAGAAACACAGTAATTCCTTCCATTTTAGCTCACTTTTGAGTCACTACAGTGGACCAAAGCATTATGAGAAGCTTCAATTAAATATGTAAGATGAGGCTGAATACTCCTCATACTGTTTCCAAGTTATTCAGATGCATTTACCTTGTAAGGCTTTTTATTCAGATTATTTTCACAACATAAATGTAACTCTAGCACTTTACAACTGCTTTTCCTTGAACACCAACCTGCATATTCAGTTTGGTATTCCACCTCCAAGGATTCCCTCAGCAGTGTCCAATCTTTTATTGGGTGCTGCCAGTAGATTTGTCCATTCTTCTGGCAGCTTGGCAAACTGGGGCTTTTGACGTATTAGATGTGCTGCAGCTGTTCCTAGGTGAGCTTACAAGAGATTTGGGTCCCACTAAGTGGGGGAAAAAGGCAATTCTGTATCTAGCTTTCTGCGGAAATTCAAATATCCGATTGTCTCAGAAGTAGTATGATTGAACTGTGCTTTCTGTACCTCTATTTTTTAAAAAAACTGAATGTTGTGCTTGCTGGCAGACCAAGCAGGAGAACTACCTTTGATAGACAAATGACTACGTAAATGGTAAATGTTCCACCAAGCCCAGTTTTACTGTTAATTCTGATCCTAAATGTATAGCTAAATCTGATTTGTTTATTTAAACATCCACCAGTAAAGGGATGTCTTTTCCTTGGCCTGAGCCAGGTGGGAATTATTTGCAAATCCCAACCAGTTCTGCAGTTAGGAGTCATTCCCGCTGCTGCATGCAGAACTCCCTGCAGAGGGGGTGTGAAGAACACCGTGTGTTTTACGGGGTGCTCCTGAGACCATCTGCAGGAGGACCCTCTGCTAAGCACTTAGAGCTTTGTTGCCGAAAGTATTAATTGCCTACAGTGATCATGATCTATCAACTTCTTACATGGAAAGGTGTTAGTCAGAACAGTATTATGTATATCGGGAACCGGGTGTTAATCGAGAGCTCTGCTTTTGTAAGCCCGCACCTAAGAGGAAACAAAAATTATTTTGAGAATTTGTGGTTAAGGTTTTGTTTGTTTTACCTTTTAAATCTAGCCTCTTTTTTGTCATGCTTTAAATAGTTATCAGTTCTTGTTTTCTCATAGCAGTAGTTGTCCAATTTTTGTTGCTAACTTTCTTAGTACATATTTGAAAAGCGAGACGATAGTTTAAAATATGAGTTATTTTCCTGCGAATGGCAGCAGCAGCAGCAATCCTGTATTATCAGCATGTGTGGATTCTCTCTGAATGTGCTTAATGGTTTCTCTGGCACTATTGTTGTGAATTTCATAGACTGGTCCAGCCTTCCACGCTTGCCAAAAATGAAGCATTTAAAATTTGTTCTTCTGAACAACAGGGATAAGCTTTTGGAGTCTGGAGCATCTGTAGCCTAGAAACCAGGGAGACTAGTTACTAATGAAATTAATCATTAGATAATAGTCTCCCATTAATTCTAAATGGAGTTCTCCGAAGTTCTCATGGGTAATAGGATGTGAAGTGACTAGTACTGACTTGTCAAGAAAAGCACAAGGTGCTTTAGTAGAGAATTAGCTTAATAACAGAATTAAATTTACAAATACACCTCTCCAGAGTTAGTTTGCATTAGCGTTCTAGTTTAATTTCTGTTCCTGCATTTGACTTTCCTCTACAAAGCTGATATTCTTACCATCACAACACTCTTATCATCAAGGTCCAGCCTGGGTAGTGGTGCTGTATTTCACCAAAGTAAATTTCCCCTCACTTTTCAAGTCGGGGCTAAGTATTGCTCATCTTAGTTCAATTACAGAAATAAGTGGGTTTACTGCTGAGGCTTCTAATTCCACCTTCGCATACGCAAAGTCTTAAAGAAGTCTCAAACACAAACACAAACAATCAGGATGTGGCCCAGAAGGTCTGTCCTCAGGAGAAAAATAAGCAGGATTTAACTGTTCCTATAAAATTCATCTTCACTTCTCCTGTCTGGCAGGTAGCATTGCTGTTTGTTGATAACATTCATATTTCATGTGATGCAACACTTTCAGAATGTTATAGATGATAAACTTTCAGCATAAGTGTTGTAATCTGTTATTAGTAATATGTCGATGAAAATTGATTTCATAGTGTTAAAGAACTGTACTACAGAGATGCTTTAGAGGAAGAATGAATGAGTATGTCCTTACTGTATTCTGAAAACCTAGGCATTTTTTGGTAGCTTATACTCCTTTCATTGCCACTGAATTTTGCCATCCTATCGCACAGAATTCCTTAGGAATATTTTTCCTTTAAAAGAATGTGTGTGATTACTTTCTTCATTATACAATGCTATGCTATTTTTCTAAAAGAAAATATTCACACTCTGACTTTCCTTTTTATTCAGTTTCTTCTTATAGGACTCTAAAAATCTTCTGAGGCAAAGTGAAGTTATGGTCTGTAGCCAATAAAAAAGCAGTGCATATTAAATGAATAAACATATAAAATCTTCATCTGGAGAACTGCAGTGTTCTAATGTGTGCATACTGGTTTATGTTTCAGTTTCTTAATTCAGCTTTGGTTTCTACACTGGCTTTCATACTGGAGATGAACGATTGACTTAAAAAGGCTAAGTGAATGATTTGTTGATGGAAAAAGTTATTTTGAGGATTTATGGAATATCATTGGATTTTACATCTTGGCTAAATCTTTTGAGAATAAATGTAGTTTGTGATCACAGGTAATTACAGAAACCCGCAGAACACCAGAAACTGCCATTTGCCCTCTCAGCTCTGAGAATCAAAATTTCCAACTCAAGGCACAGTACAAAAAAATGGTTTTGCTGATGAATTTGAACAGAACTACAGCAGAGTCCTGCAGCCAGTTAGGTTAATCAGAAAAAATGTTATTACCTTTTTCCCCAAGGATGCCATTAATTTAACACTGGCAAGCTATCATTAGTGCTGTGTGAAATGACTAATTTTCCCTCAGGAGGTGTTCACATACAAGGCATGGGGTTTTCCGTAAGCATTCACAAGCCTATGTGAACCACAGGTAAGTCTTATGCTGCAAGCATTAGGAAAAAGCTGCATATGGGTTGTTGCTTTTGCTTTCAGTTTTGTGACCTTCGAAAAGCTTCATGCAGTATCTGAACTAAACCTTCAAAACTAACTTGAAAGAAAGAATCAAACACCTTTACATCTCCAAAAATGCTTGCTCTTTCTTGTTCAGCTCCTACTTACACCTGTGTAACAATATCTCTCAGAAGACCATGTCTCTTTCATGATCCTGCTCGAGGACAACATTTTTTGGGGGGTTTAAAAAACAAAACAAAAAAGCAGAACAAAATGCAGAAAAAAAGATGAGTTGTGGATTTTTTTGGGTTTTTTTCCACTAGATGGTAGAAGTCTGCATCCAAGACATAGACTCTTGATTCCTGTTTTTCAGCATTGTTATACTGCTGGTTTTCCACATATTGTATACAGAGTACATGCACACAGACAAAGTTCGGGTTTTAAGGATTCATCACAATAGAAATTCAAGTACTGCAGCTGAATTAGTAGATTAATGGCACTGGAGCAATCCAGAAATGATTCAAGATGTTTATTTGCAGCAGAAGGTCAAAAGAAAACAATGCTAACTTTCATATCCAAAGCTTCTTGTTAAATAAGAAACAAACAAAACCTCAACAAAACCAAGCCACACAACTCACTTCGCATATCAGCAGCAAATATTTGGCTGCGGGGGGTGGAGGGTGGGGAGGCGGAAACCTGTGGTCTAAAATGAGATTAATTGTCTGAAAACATCTAGGATTAACTCTTTACCTGTTGTAATCAACGTGGCTTGTTAAGATACTAGTTACATGGCCTCTTATTGGCAAAGTGGTTTATAACAGGACAAAAACCTGAACAGGGAGAAAAAGGGATGGTGTGGTTTTTGAGTGGCATTTTTTTAGTGAGATTTTGCTCTGTTGAGAGGGCTTTGCAACATTCTGGTTTATTCTGCCTGCAGGCAGTGCAAAGGGCACGCAGTAGAGAGTTGGGTGCACTGCTGGATGTTAGTAGGAACATGCTTGCCTTCCCTTGCTACTTTTCTATAACATGTAACAGTAAAACTAGCCATTGTGCTGTTGGCAATTGCAGTGAGGTGGGTGTTCGTCTCTTCTCCCAAGTAACTAGAGATGGGACGAGAGGCAATGGTCTCAATTGACATCAGGGGAGGTTTAGACTGGATATCAGGAAAAATTTATTTACTGAAAGACTGGTCAGGTATTGGAACAGGCTGCCCAGGGAAGTGGTGGAGTCACCACCCCTGGAGGTGTTCAAAAACACATGTAGACATGGCACTTCGGGACATGCTTTAGTAGACATGATGGTGTTGGGTTGATGGTTGGACTTGATGATCTTAGAGGTCTTTTCCAACCTTAATGATTCTATGATTCTCTTTGTCTTGCAAATCTTGTCCAATCTGTTTGAAATGGACTCTTCACAAAAACAATTGCAGAAGAATCAAAAGGGTCACAATGTAAACTGGTGAAGATGCCTGACAAAAAGTGCACCACAGTATTTGAACAACTTTAATAGCCCTGATGCTGTGCTCCCAACTGATAATTTTGCATCACACTCCAGTCCTGTTAAACACCTTCCAGAGTTTCAGTGTGTGTAGATGACGCTGTGAACCAGGGATGGGAAATCTACCCCACCCTGCTGGAGTTATAAAAATTATAACAATATATTACAGAAAATCTAGTTTACATCTAACTCTGAAAGAACAAGAGTAACACTTTCAGTGAGAGACTGTCAACACCAGAACAATTAGGGAAATACAGCACTGTACAGCATGAAGACAACTGGAATTGGTGGGTGTTTTGCCAGTGATTTCTGTAGAGCCAGGATGTCCATCTAATGCAAGACATGCTCTGATGATCATAAAAACAGTTTAGATGTTCTTTAATTCCCCCTAAAGCATGCTGAACTCAGTAATGCTTCCAGAAAAGACTAGTGATACAAATTAATTTAACAGATACTAGTGGCTTTTCAAGACAATACTCCAAAATTATCACTAATGACAACATTCGTCAACTTTAAAACAAGAAACAAACACCAAAATGTTCCCTTGGGCTTCAGCTTAATACTGAAAAGTTGTTTTACCCAACCCTTTAAGTTTCTAACTTTTAATAACATTTGATATTTGCATTTCAGTTCTTCTGTCTGTACAGTTTTGTTGCTTCTATAAAGATGTAACTTCAAAACATTTGAATTTAAGGGTTTTTTTGTGAAGAAAAATAACAAGGGTAGCTACAGAAATAAGACAGAGGCAGTAATTACATAATTAATTTAAATAGCAGGAGTGAGGATAAAAATCTAAGTTATAAAATAACCTCCTACTGTTAAATACAGTGTGAAAGAAATCACATCTACATAACTGAATAAATGTAAGTACATTCTTAATCCATTGAATTATCTTTTCAAAGGACAGCTTATTAAACAATCATCTTTATTTTAATAAATTTCCCCTACAGTTTTTTTATATGTAAAAATTATGCACCTGAAGGAAAATAAGGTATATACTAGTCAAAGTTGAGCATGTTGAGTAAAATACTTTTGTCTTTTTAAATAACACAAAATATGCAGTTGTAAGAGCTGTGATCAGCATGAAGTTGTTTTTTTTTTTTTTAAATCTCGTTTCTATGGAATTACATAAAGATAAAATACTTCACATAATTCTGTCCCCATCTAAGTATACTTAAAGTTCACAAAAACAACTACAAAACAAATCAGGACTATTCAATGATAATTTTGAATAATTAAAATTTTGCAGATTCTGAGTTTCAGGTTTTCAGCACCAAAGGACAGATTGATGGCATTTCTCCTGACAAACTTATTCCCCATCGAGTAACAGTACTGGACCATTTAATGTGGATATGACACTCCTGAGAAAGTGGCAAAATCGAGTTTAACAAAGTTTCAGAAACTTTGGACATGGGATTATTAATCCTGTGAAATCTTATTGAAGTGCTTCTAGGGAATCCAGGCTCTGCTTTTGCCATGGTAAGAGAGATGGAATTTTTTCTACTGTCAGACATAAACCACTAGAAGAAAGCACAGATATCATTTAAACTAATTTACTGTAAGAGGCACCTCCCCACCCCTCACACCGCTCCGAATTTCTCAAATGAAATGAATTCTATTTGTAAATTCACTTTGAGTAATTTCACACATTCGAGTCTTTTGGATATTGTTATTCAAGTCACTTTGTGTGGTGCTTCCCTACCTTTCTCTAGAGTGACCGCTGCTGCTTACAATCGTGTGTGAATTCTTTTTTTTTCCCCTGAAAAGAATCCAGGATGAAACAGCAAACCTTTTGATTAAAGCCCTGTTTAGCATACTGAAAGAAAAAGGGCACATGTGAGAGCTGATTACCAGAGGGACTGAGGGCTCATAAAGCTGTAGAAAACAAGCCTGGAGAGAGAGTGGAGATCACTTGCTCTTTGCAATGGGAGAAGCCAAGGGGAATGGGAGTCCTCCATTTGGAGAGACTCGGGACCTGAGGGGCCCGTGCACAATGCAGTCCTGGGGGTGTCTGGGCTGGGCTTTGTGAGGGCAGTATGGTCGGGGGCAGGGGTGTGCTTCTGCCTGTGTGCAGCCCTGCTCTAAGGATGGAAGATGCTGGAGATGTGCTGCTCCAGCCCCTTCCCCTGGTGCCCACCTCCACCTCCCTGCTGCCCCACAGTGAGCACGGCAGGGCAAGGGGGAATCCTGCCCGCCCACAGGTGGCCCCAGCTCCTAGCAGCTCCAAAGGATCACACAGTTGATCAGTGCCCACAAGGACAATACTAGTGGGTCTCATGAGATCTGGACAATATCCATTTGCTTTCACCTAGCTGGAAAGAAAAATATTTTGAGATTTATTTTCTTGAATTGGAAATAGATTTTTTTTCTATGTAAGAACACCACTGTGATGGAAGGCTACTACCCTTAGGATGATTTCAACTTCTAAATCATATTTACAATAGGTCTTGTGGAAAGAGGTTGCATCAATCAAGTTAATTGATGTGTATTTGATGAAAGCTGAGTGGCAGATTGCATGGTGGATCATATATGCCAGTGAAAGCAGCAAAGAGCTTTAACCAATAGAAGATCGGATTTTTAAAATGATGCTGCGCTTTCCTGTGACAATATGGCTTTCTGTTCTGTAGTGATAGTTCCTAAATTACTTCAGTATTAGGAGACTTAAACCACTGTAGAGAATTTCTGAATGTTAAGAGATACTGTTAATAAAGGATCCTAGAAGCTGCGTCAGCATGCTTTAAATAATTAAAATAACTATATAATTTTGTTTAACAAGAGCGATCACTAAATATCTTTGTTCTATAGAACTTAGGTCATTCATCCTGAAAACACAAATTCACTCCCAGGATATAGTATTGAAAGTTAAGCATATCTGGGGATCAAACTGAAAGGTTTAGGCTTCTTTGTTTAAAACAATTCTTCAGAAACCAACAACAGCATTGCTAAATCAAGTCATAGATCAGTAATGACACCTCTTCCTGTATTTTTACCATTGTAGATAGCACCAATAAGCATGCAAAATGTGAAATTGCATGGTGTATCCATTACATGTAATAGTTAATTTGACTCATTGTCTTGCTATGTTGTGAATCCCACAAATTTTGCATGCTAAGATAATACTGGAATTCTAGTAAAGGTTTTTTCCTCAGGGAGGATGACACCGTGGGTAACTATGCACTAAAAAGTTTATCATAAACAGACTAACTGCCTGTAAAATATTACTGAGAGCACACTAAAATTGGGTATTGTACAGGTACTACCTGTGAAAACCTTGGTTCTAATGCCATCCGATAAATGCCCCTGTAGCTTGCCGACTTCCAGTCACAGGCAACGAAAGCACACTGCTTGGTTCAGAGACAAACACTGCAGATCCAACAATATTTTATCTTAATTTAAACCTTAATCCATTTAAATAGAATCTGCACTGTAATAGTAGCATTAAATCACAGAAACGGGAACAGTGTTAACAGCAGGACATTATCTTTTATTGAGGGCAAGCAGCAGGGTTGCTGCTAATGAGGACATCATCAATTTATCAGTTAAAGGTCAATCTGAAAGGATTTGTGCCCTTTGCCTGTCCCCCGCCCCCCGTGTTTTTTGCTCTAAACTATTGCTGTCTGGACCCTGAATCATTTTTATCAATCACTCTGTGCTTGGACAGGAGACATCTTAATGTAATGTCTGCATAATGTTTACAAGAAGTACAGATTTGCCTAACTCGGGAATTCTGCTTTTCTCCTCTTCATCATTTACCAAGTCGCTAAAAATATTTCCTGTTACCTTTCTATTTCAAATGTTAGTTTAATATTTTTCTGTCCTGCCATTTTTCCTTAAGAAATATTTGATGGTATGAATTTCCTGGTGACTGATATGTTTTACTGGAATAAATCTTGCAAAAGGATTCAGTATCCTTCACATATTATGTTGCTATCAAAGACAAGAACTTCTTAATTCAATATTGAAAATTACTGGTGCATATCTTCAAAAGGCTTCTTGACTGCAAAAATATGAACTAAATAAGATATAACTCATTGCTTACAGTGGTATGTTAAGGATACAAGCAATTGAATCACAACTTATTCCATAGTAAAATCAAATTTAGATTTTATCTTAAGAATTTAATTATTTTTAACCCTGCTCAAGCTTGTATCATGTATTAGTTACAACATGGCAAGCAGAAAGCAATTTTGTGTTTCTTTAGTGGAGCTGTTAAACTCACATGATCCCTTTTCACAGTTCATGCTGTCTGGTGCGGTTTTGCACTTGTCAAGGAATGAGACCTTGAGAATTAACTAAAAGAAACAGTATGCTTTCTTGCACCTAATTGGGAAAATGTTGTTCTGTTTGAAGTTGCAAATCAGCTAGTTAGTCGTAATTTCATTATCTCTGGACATAAGGCACTTAGTAATGGTGATACTTTTGCTTTTTCTATTTTTGTAATTTGTTTTAATCCATTAGAAGCTTAAGTCTTTCTGATTATTCTTGTCACACTTTTTTTCCCCTTTTTTAATTTCACCATGTATGGATTTGTAGTTTAGAGACAGCAATTTAAAAACACTGACAAGAAGATTGCAAGTTATTTACTCTTCCCACCAGTTCAAAATGTTCTTCGGTCTAAACACGCCTTTTTAATGTAGAAAGAAAGTTTAACACTTCTGCATAGAAAATACAAAATGCAGGAAATTCGATATGTAGGACTGTAGATTTAAAGTAAGGCCACACTTGCATGCAGACTTGCACTGTTATGTTATGATTATCGTGATTTGTACTCGGGAGGCCCTTTCATTGACAGCACCCCCATTATGCCAGACTGTGCAGAAGATCCGAGTTACAAGTTTCAAAGGAGATGAGAGTTGGTGCAGGAAATGTGGCAGATGGAGACATGGTGACAGACAGGCAGCTACCAGGAAACAAGAAGATAACAGTGATCATCATGATAAATGCTAGTCTCAGCGTGCGTTGTTAAATTATTAGGTTTTTAATTTACTTAGTGGATAGTCTTAAACAGGTTAAAAATGGATGATATATTGATTTTGCTTAATCTTGTGAGGAATCAATTTAACCTAGGCTGATGTCTCAGGTTTAAAACAATTTAAGAGTGTCCACACAGGAGTTTTGCACCACTTTAACTAAATTAATCTTGAACCAATGTAATTTGGGCTGGTATAATGTTTTGGACAGGAAACACTACAAAATACTTAAAAGCAGGAATAAAGTGGTTCTAATCCCAAATTAATGATAGAACTCTGCCTCCAGTTACTTGAATGTCACGCTCCATTAATATTAGTGGGATTACACTACGTCTGGGAAAACAAACTTCAGCCAAAGCTTTGCCTTATTGATAACCACTGGTTATTTGAGGTGTAACTTCTTGCAGACGACAGGTGATGAGTGACGGCTTTAGGTTTTTTACACGTAGATAGATCTTCAATCTAATACTCCCCTGTAGGTAGGTATCAGTAAATTCCACAGGAGAGGGGGAGAGGGCAGAATATAATGACAGGCTATGTGTTTGCGTTCCGATTTGGGCTGCTTCTTGGCTCTTCTTTTAATCTTTAGGCATATAATCTATTTTCTTTCTCAAAAGCACTACAGTGATCCTGAATCTGCCTTCCTTCTATCATCTCTTCTGAAGGATGCATATGTGTACAGACAGTTCTTACACAACTTCTGTTTCAGGTGCATCTTGTGCGCTGTCTCACTGACTTGAGGCAGTTCCAAGGTAACGAGTCAGCACTGTGTGTCGTAATGTTCAGTGAGCATCCTCCTCCTGGGACGCATTTAATGAGGCTTGGTCCAGATTTCTATCAGAAGAGAGACCTATGGTCTAAGCACATCCTAGCTTAGAACGAAGTCCTTCAAATTCTCTTTCTGTTCTTTCTTTTTAGCCACAAAACAGTAAAGGGCAACCTTACTTTCTTGCTCCTGCCTAAGGGTAAGCCATTTCACAGCAGTTTGGTGTCTAATCTTAAGATGTATACATGTAGCTAGGTAGATAGCATCTTGCAGGAGCTTTGGCACTAGAAAATAATGTGGTACCTTAATGCTGAATTTGTTCTCAGACATACTCATGCCCATGTAAGAAAGTGTAGCTGGATATATGCCTTACACAAATACAAGACTCCAACATCTTAAATATATTGGTGGTATTGTAGAAACTGCATGTTTTTTGTTTAGCTTTTTTTTTTCCTTTTGTGCAAGGCCGGGAGCAGAAGCGCTGCTTGATAAATCTTAACAATAATAAAGATCAATACAAATGAGTATATTTATTGCTGTTTGTAAACAAAAAATATAAAATGCTATCTCAACTGCTGTAAAAAGTGTTGATGAGGCTCATTTAATTCATGGATATTGCTGATATTTTAATTCTGTGGTAGCATTGGGAAGATAGAAACATATATCTCTGAATATACGTTTGCAGCAAAATGACAGCCACTAGAAATACATTTTAAGAGCAAATTTGCTGCTGGTTTACAATAGAAGAATTCTACTTTCACTTGATTCATAATAAGAAAAGTCTCCATTTAAAAATTTGATCCTGGAGTTTATAGTTTGTCACAAATGCCAGAAAAATAATGTTGTAGACAAAATTGTGTGCCAGTGCCCCCACAGGCACAACATTACAGAATAAATATGAGTGTAGCAGGCTTGCTTTAAACTTAACTGTTTAAGAAAATTTACTGTGACAGGTCTAGTTGGGGATATTTCTCATCTGAACCACCCAAAAATTGAAAAGGGCAAATATTCATAGATATGGGGGTTAGAAGTATGAGTTTCCTTTTAGACTCCTAAACAGTACCCCCCAAATAAGTATTTACTTTAAGACAACTGAAATGGCTTGAAATCACATCATTACAGCAGTCATATTTTTTCAGGCACCTTTCCATATCTGGAACCCGTGTCATGCATCACCTCAAACTGATGAAACGGAGAACAACTTAAACCTTACCCTTCAAAAATAAAGGTCCAGTGAGAGGGAAAGATAAAGTTGCTGAAGTATTAGCCATTAGTTTAAACTTTCCGAGCTGCTTCAGAGGCACCCAAATGTTAAACCATATGGGCAAAATTCTACTGTCAAAATCACACATGCTACTTTCTGAAAATTAATTTAAAGTAAATATGTTATGGGGCAGAATGTCTAATTGATGCTCTGCGGGCTTTTTTCCATGTTCTAAAATGTGCTTTGCTCCAGATCTCCACACTTGTTGCAGATGGTCAAACTTCAAAAGGGGCTTGGTTTGGCCAACAAGTGGCTTGCCAAACACAATCTACTTTCTCCTTGCCTGAAGTGGCATGAAATTCACCTCTGAACTGAGCTCTTTCTGACCACCATGTAAACATATTTCACTTCTTTGTATTGTTTCCTTTTCTTTTTTTTTTGATGCATCACATATTGAGCTGATTTCCAACACTTACTGTCCCTAGTTCGAGATTTTTAGAAAGATACATAACCTCCTCAGTGACCTTGTGCATGTCACATTGAGCACCAATAAGAACAGCTTCTTAGTTTACTGCATTTGGTCTCCCACTACTTTGTAGCTTTGTTTGTCATACTATTAACTACAGCTTACAGTTTGTCAGATTTTACACCCTTTTTTGTTAGTTAGTTGTATGTTCTCATCACATACCAGTAGCTGTTGTGAAATAGTTGGGGCCAGGCCATAAAAAAAGTTGATGCCACAATATTCCATGCTGTTGAATTAATTTTATGTACCTATTTTCACAAACTTTATTCAGCTTTATGTCAGGAAACCCCAGGACTAGGCAAATAAGCCATTGAGTGGCAGCTGAACTTGGGTTGTGGAAAAATAATTCCAGCATAGTTTAATACAAATAGAATTTGCCTCTCCTTCCTCTTCCCGCTTCCCCAAAATGAAAGCCTGAAAAAATTTTCTTCTGCATAGAAACCAGTAATTTTAGACTTCTGTGGAAAAAAAAAAAACAACGAACAACTGTTGTTTTCCTTTCCCTTCCCACCCCCTGAAATCTAAAGCTCCAGAAAGAGACAAAAAGGCCTCTGGTCTCTACACGTTGCTTTGGGATCCTCTGGCATCCAGCTGTGGAAGTGAAACTTGCTTCCACCCTCTGTCTGAGAGGTTTTAACCGGCCTCTTCTCCCACCCAGGTCTGGAGGTGCTTCACCGGCCACTCTCCTCCAGCTACCATAAATTTCTGAAGCTGACATTAGTTTGTTCTGTAGCTCTAATGCTCACGGCAAAAATAAACTAGAATCCCCTGTAACTTTGTAACTTGCTTCTCAAGTGAATATCCTGTTCACTGGAGTAAGGGATGTTGGAGTAAATTATACAGCATGAAACAATTCCAGCTGAAGATTGTGAAGCACACAGCTTCAGCCTTGTGTTTACAGGTAAAACCGTTTTCCTCAGGCACAGACTTCTTTCCCGTAGATTAATTGTATCATTCTTTTGGGGAAGGATACTCATTTTAGGCAAGCTTCATCTCTGCAGCTCTACATTCTGCGCGTAATATATTAGAAAAGGACAATTAAAAAAGCTAGCATACTAGATAAAAGTGTTGCTCTCTCCCCTCCTTTCCAATACAAGAATGCAGGGTAAAGGTATTTTCCTGGAAACTGAATAGATGAGTTTAATCTACTGAGGGAAAATAAGGAATTGAATTGATATTTTCCATATTTCTCTACAGAATTTCAATGTACTGATGTATTCTCTGATCCATTCCAAACACATTAAGGTTACAGCTCATGTGCAAGCCATCTGTGTGATACATGTGCAATTTGTTCATAGCTTCCCAGATGTATTAGAGACACTGCGCAAGAGCTGAAGCCTAGGGAACAGATTGGCACTTACACATCCATATGATCTCTACATGCCTGTTGAGTATTTGACTGAGATTTCTGGAATTAAATCAGTCAGGGTTACAATCTGTAGAGAATCCCAGAGGAAAAGGCAAAGGCTGGAACTCAGATAAAACTTTCCAAAGAGAAAATCCCCAAGAAAAAAGAAAAAAAAAAAACAACAGAAAAAAACCCTGAAAACAAATCTGTTGACCTTGTTGCATGAGCAAATTTGCATCTGGTAACCTGGCTTCTCAAAGGCCAATCGGTACACCCTGACCCTCTGCATTTCTTAAATTACTTGGCTCAGGTCTGTGATTCCATCTAATGAGTGCACCTTGAAAGACAGGTACTAGGTTCTGGAGATTATAGACAGGAGAAGAAACTGATAAAACGCTACATATTGCAGAAAGGGAGTTGCTATTGCATTTGAGGAAAAGTATGAAAGCACTATTTTGGGCAGAGCCTTAGCAATAAAGGGGAAAAACACCTCCTTCTTTGGTGAACTAAAATTATATTGCATTGTAAGAATTCTCATTCATGCCCAGCAAGCCTAAACACAGGGCATCAGAAAGGAACTGGAGAGCTAGAACAGTAGGAATATTCAAAAGAATTCAATCTGAAAATAATTATTTCTGGCATGTTCAATCTTTCACGTTTCAAATATTTCATACATTTTAGGGTATTTTCCTCTTCCAGTAGAAAGTAACTGAATTGATCAGTTCTGTTCTGTGCATTTCTGAAATTGTTGCTGTTTGGAACTAATATATTGCAACTGTATGGCATATTCTAAATGAGACCAAAAATAAATCAAAGGTTTGAAGGGTTGCCTTGGGCACCTACAGAAGCTGGATGATTAAGTGAAACTGAGTGAATAATATGTAGTGAATAATACACTCAAGGAATTTTTATCATTTTTTTCTCTCTACTATTAACGTAACTGCAATCAAATCACGATTCATACAAGTTTGCTATTCTTCTTAGTTGGCTTCTTCTTAGCAGTAAGCTAGTTTGTTATTTTTATTTTGTGGACAGATTGTAGTTGCCGCTGTAGCACACATCTGCTGTAGTGACAGTTGTTAGTGACCAATCACTTAGGCCTGTATTTGTAATTTTCTTTGACTAGGTGTGACTTAGGACAGACAGCAAGAAAAATAATTGAAAAATAAACTGTTAATGTCTTTGTAGAAGACAGAAGATTATGCAGTGTCACATATTTATGAAACTGAGCGATACCAACACCAGTATCTTCGGAAACAACTGTAATCCAGTTGTGTGATCAGAAGCTTGAAAAACTACAGCTTTAGCATTTTTGTCTACGGTTTTGTGCATGCAAATTTCCTGGCCACGAACATGGCCCAAAGCGTTTGTCCTGACACTGAAAAAGACCAATGAGCTGTTCTTTGGTTTGTATGATTTGATGGAGAATGTAAGCAAGCTCTCTACAAGCACCACCAGTATGTCCTTTCTTTACGCATATTAGTAAAACTCTACAACTGCGTTGGATAAAATTAGCAGTAGGTTCTCAGAGAGTTAGCAGCTAAACTATTAAACAAAATCTGATCAAAAATTGGATTTGATGAATTGGAGAGGGTGATGTTTGGTTGCTTTTTTGATCCTCTTCATTTACTGTGGCACTGATATGGTTATTTATACAGTGCCACAGGCATGCCAGACATTTTACAGGCAGACAGCAAGACAGGGTCCCGGCCCTAGCAATCTTGCAACTCAATTTAATAGTCCCTCAAAGTTTGAATAAAGGTCATTGTATGGCATAACTTCACACATTCTTAGGGAGTCAGTGAATGTAAACTGCAACTACGTTATAAGTGTATTAATTAAAGTTCAAATGTTCTCTTACTTTTTTGCTCCAAGCTGAGAATAGTAAGTCAATATTTTGTTATCTCTGGAGAACAGCCTCAGAAGCAATGCAGTCCTGATTTCAATATTGATTTCTGCATTGTACAAGAATTAACGTCTTGCTTCTTGAATCACAAATCTTATTTCCTGTATATACTTCACAGAACAGCTTCAGAATAGCAATGAGCAGTTTATCATTCTACCTGTTAAAACTAGGGCTGAACATATAGAAAGTATTTATTATTTCTTCATTTATGAAAAGGAGAATGATACTAATAGGGGTTTAATGTTCTGAATTTCATTCTAACTCTAAGGCATGCTGTTAATCTGACATAGTTTAGTGATCATGTTTGTTTCTCAGAGGCTATCAAAATGCAGTACACTGGAGAGGACCAGATTAAGAAAATGTTTTATCCATTTGAGACTGAGTCATTCCTGAAAACTCTCCATATTACACTGGCATTTAAACCACTGTTACGTAATGAGAAGTGTTCTGGGATAAAGATGAAGTTGGTGCTCTTGGTTACCACAAGCTTAGAACATCTGGGCCTCAAAATTTTCCAGTCCATCTCTTCACAAGGCATAAAAAGCAATACCTAGTTCACTCATGACAAACATTTGTTCAGTTTTGTACCTTTTTCTTTCCTTTAGATGAATAATAGGATGATTCAAAATTTTAGATGCAAGTCTTTACCTGTTTCCAAATGTTCCAAAATATATTTTACTATTTGGAATTGGTTTTAATATCAGTCCTTTCATGAAGTATACTGCTGCATATAATGAGACAGTCCTTGGGGTCCATATTCTCTGGCAAGCTCACGTATTCTCAGTTCACTCTGCACTAAAATGGAATACCTCCACCTTCTGGTACCTCTCTAGTTCTCCTGTAACATATCAGGGTATAACTGCTTAAAAAGCTAAGGAAAATAGGATTGCTGCCCGAGAATGCAGCCTAGTTTATTGAATTCCTTCTCCAGTTCCTGCAAGAACAGCTAGCCTCAAAGAGATGAAGGGAGGAAGAGATCAAATGATAAAAATGAAAAGAATTGTGCTAACATCAACACAGTCTGCCCAGGAGACACCAGCTAAATATTGCATCTGCAGGTAAGTACATTTGGGAGCCGAACAGATTCCCAAAGAGAATCCATTCAATGTTTCAGAGACCACAATGAGCTTTACTTAAATCACTTGTCAGAGACACATATCTGCGGGTTTGACTGTCGAACTTCCCCCTTACAATGTAGCATTTTATAAGACATGCTGGACAGATGCTGATTCTTTATTCGGTTTAGCATTTCCCTCCAAGGATGTGTTGCTTATATAATTAGTGCTATTCTTTTGATGCACCCAAGCATAATTTTCTGTTGTATCCTGTGTTTATTTTCATTAGGTTGCCATGGAAATCTTGGAAATCATTGACTTGTAGTGGATTTCTTTGAAGTTCAGCAGCTATATAAGTAGACGTGAAGCATTCTAGTTAGGACTGCTTCCACTAGACTATACAATGCTACCATCTAGTTCTTTTACAGTACAATAGCACCTTCCTTTAATTTCTTGTGCAGGTGTAACAGACTAAAAGCATGTTTAATACTTCTGGACAAACTTTTTTTTTTTGTGTATTTTGGCTATTGGCTTTGAGGAGAAAAACAAAAAATCACCCTACTGCAGTGCACCTACTGTTGGAAGGAAAACAGCTTTCCAAGAGGGTTTGTCATCGAGATTAGAGCGAAAGTTGTTGAAAACACTTGTTGCTGTGGGAGGACAACATTAACGTGCTGCTTGTCTTTCACTGCTGCAAGCTGTCAAAGAAAAAACACTGAACAAATGCAGTCCAGCTACTTTGGGAGCTGAGTTGACCTGGCTATATTGCATCCTGTACTCATCTGCCTGATACGCATACAGCTTTCAGATCCCAGTCTTTTCAAGAAGAGCAACAGGAGTTATGATAACCCACAGCCAAAGCTACCTTTTTATCTAGTTATGAAGTTGCTTAACTTGAAAATACAGTAAACTGTTGACCTAATTAACTAGCTGTATGGGTGAGAATCGGTCAAACATACTGGTTTTCAAGTGTCTGACATAATCAATATACAGGTGTTTTGGTGCATTACATAGTTTCTCCTGTTGTGCTTCAGCTACTGAAACATAGGACTGAAATAGCTCTATACCCTTGGCAAAGATTCCTCTAAAAACAAGGTTGTCACTGATTCTTTTTCCTGTTTGTCTCACCGCTCTGGACATACCAACATGATGCAGATCCTGTGACACACAGGGGCATAACCCTCCTAGTCAGAAAGTGCTCATTCCTTTGTAGATCACAAAACAGAATAACTGGAGAGATTTTCAGGTAAAATAACTGTACATGGTCAAGTTACATAAACAACACAGTAAATATACAGGGGTTAATACAGAATTACCACAGTGTCTTACATACACTTTCATTCCACAGGCTGGGACACTCTTTATTGGCATAAATTTCATTTAAAATGCAATAGCCACCCTTACCATTAGTATTGAAGACATCTCATGTTCAAATCGGCTTCAGCACAAAAATGTTGAAACACAAAATCTTACTACTTTTCACATGAGAGAAGTTATCTGGAATACCACCGACTTGCAGAAATCTAGTAAAGCGGAATGAAATAAAAATCTATTTAAATTTTGAGAGAATCTGAGTATTTAATGTCAATATGTGAGATTTAAAATTTTCCATACTTGGGAAAAGTCTAATTCTGTGGTCTGTGAAATACCACTGTTTGATAGTTTTTAACAAATGCTAGTTCTAAATAACAATGCATGCTGCCTTTTCTTCTATATATACTCCTGTGTTAATCACAACATGATGCAAATTAAAGCAAATTGTGGGGTTTTCCATTATCAAAGTGTAAAATAATTTAACTGTGTAAAGAAATTCATTAATAATAATGTGAGTGGAATCATTAATAATAGCTTACAGGTTATCCTCTAATTTAAAATTTCATTCAAAAGTTTACCTGAAGCTTATCCATTCTGTGTAAATCTCCTGGGACATAACAGTATTTTATGGGAATTTCTTCAGGTGCATCCTACATCCAGCTGGCCTGAAAGAGAGGAGAAAAACCTTTGCTGAGTGGTATTTCAGTGCTTAAGCCCCAGAGCTATTAGGAACTTTAAACTACAGAACACTGCAAAGCTAGCACGAGTGAAACAAAAAATAATGGGTGAGCATTTAAAAAAAAAAACAAAAATTAATTTCAGGTGATAGTTTGGTGCACACTGTTTTTTCAATTTTAACTGAGAATTCAGCTAGTACTGAGTCCATCCATTCCAAAAATTCATTACTGTCTCGGACTTGCATTTTGATAATTTTTAAAAAACGACTAAGCCGTTTCTTTCTCCTCGTTTTTAATTCCTAATATTGAGAAATCTGGCCTTGCTGATGTTAAAGTATGTGACAAATATGACTGCTTTGGATTCATCCATCCTTGATTGTCATTTTTGCATGGGAGGATTGTATGGGAAAGCAGCAATCAGTTCACAACAAGAGAGATCTCACTTGAATTGTAATGAATGGTCAAAGAGAGTCATTTGCAATTTGGCGTTTATTTTTATTTTTCTATTTTTTTACATAGATTTGACATCTGTTAATCTGAAACACTTGTTTCTTTGTTGTCTTTATATTGTGTCTTTATACTATGTGTGCAGAAGTGCTGATGATGGCAGGTCCACAAGCAGGGGATGCAATACATCTTGGGTTCGATTTCTGTGAATGCACAGGCAATGTTTCCAGGATGACTGATGCTCACAAATGTGCAAGGAGAAATCCGAAGAGGTCAGTCTGGGAAGTGTGTTGCTGTGGCTTCAGATTTATCCGACAAGTCATCTTTTGTGAATGAATGCTACCTCGTCTTCCACAAAATCAATACCAAACAGCACTTATTGAAGCAGGAAAAAAGAGAAACTGGTTTCCTGAAATAGACCCAAACAAAACGCATGTCTTTCAGCTTGTGGTATCTAAGTCAGTGAATGAAGATAGGTCTTAATGTCTCTTTGTATGGCTGTACACAGGGAAGTTATTGTCTAACACAGAAAACTATGAAGTGGTATGTTTGCAAAGTTGGCAATGAGCAAGTGTTTTTAAAATCCAGCTGCCACCTCAATGAAGGGTGGTAGAGTGAGGATGATGAAGGAGCATGGTCTCAGGACAGCATGGGCAGCCTACTGGCTCCTCATCCCTGGAAGAGGAGGGTCTCTCCCGTCTTTTAACACCTCTGTCTCAATTCCTGACAGCAGCCCTGTCCCTGTTTTTTTCTCTGTATCTGAGGTTCCCTTGACCCTTACAAGAACTGATCCGTTTCTTCAGTATTAGCAAATTAAAGCAATTTAATTTGCAGGTATTCCTTGCAAGCTTCAGTGAGTCAAGTTAGCTCACAGAAAACTCTTGATGAGGGGTGGGGGTGAGCAGTGGCCAGAGCAGGGAGAGCCACAGGAAAGAGGTGGAGGAGTCAGCAGCAACACTGAGCTGTCAAATGGCTTCCCATCACCCTGTGGCCTACCTCATTAGGCCAGCAAGAGTTTTAGGAAATTCTTTGTGAGCTTCAGAGTTCAGTGGCTTTCACAGCACAACCAGCTGAGGAAATCTTTGCCACCTCCCAAAGCTCTGGTAGCCACCAGCGGCCTAACGGTGTGGTGTGTGGGGAACAGCCACTGCCGGAGCTTGGAAATGTCTAAAGCTGGTCCCTGAGACGAAGTGATCCCACAGACGCAGTGGATTGGGCTGAAAAGCCTAATGGAGAAGCAGGCTTTTTTTGATCTTGATTTACCATCTTTGAAGTGCTTGGGACAACTTTCAGTTGAGAAATGATAGAAAAATTTAAAGGAACTTACATACCGGGTGCGGGTGCCCAGGGTCTGTCAGAGGGCTGCGGGGGGTTCCTCTGTGAAGAGCGGCTGGGGTTGCCCTGTGCTGGACACGGCTGGTTTCAGCCAGCTCCAACGGCCCCGCCGCAGGGCACGGCCCAGCCCTGCAGGGCAAAACCCTGCCTGGTGGTGAGGGGAGAATGTCAGAAACAGCCCTGCAAGCACTGGGGGGAAAGGAGGGAGAGGAGGGATGGGGGGGG
>Ga0065711_1030254_pt1 | contig 33126 bp, 13 predicted proteins | sample Hoacrofraction12_FD_59098 | JGI IMG/M metagenome (GOLD analysis project Ga0065711, IMG submission 59098) | Hoatzin crop microbial communities from Cojedes, Venezuela - Epithelial fraction 12 v2 (version 2) | ecosystem: Host-associated > Birds > Digestive system > Esophagus > Crop | place...
CCCCCCCCAACAATCACTGTTGTGAGGATTATGTTAGCACAGAATCATAGAATAGTTTGGGTTGGAAGGGACCTTTAAATATCATCTAGTCCAAACCCCCGTGCCATGGGCAGGGACATCTTTCACAAGTGCTCTATGTGATATGCTATGCTCTAAAATGATATGTTTCTCTCTGGTGCATTATGGCACTTCTTTGTCTAGAGAACAATTGAAGGTAGAATACAATGCTGGTAAGCAGAAGAATTTGGAGGTTGATTCTCTGTAATGTTTTGAACCGTGTGTATTCAGCTGTCTGTGTGATAAATGGGTGTAAACTGCTATTGTTCTAACTTGGTAAAACAGTGGATCCCCTATGCAGAGCTGTAAGTGACAGCAGCAGGGAGATCACCAAGGGTGATTGCCTTCTGACCCACGTAAACCAAGATAATATCAACAAAGATGACAATAGGAAAAAAGTCAGGCAATCACTAGAGTTTTTTATCTGTTCCACTGATGTGACATGTATCCCCAGGTTGAGAAAACAACTGGCACCCAAAAAGAGAGCTGGAGGACCTGGGAGACGTAAGATGCAAGCTCCCTGATGCTTATTGAAATAAAAAAAAAAAAACAAACCAAAACCTCATAAGGTACAAATTCATCCACCAAAAGCTACTTTTCCTCTCTGTCCTCCTTGTCTCCATCACTCAGCAGAGGCTCTGGAAGAATACTGCATTTTTAGTTCAGTAGATGGATCATAAATTGGAAAAGAAATACTCCACAAAGATACTACTGCTACCGCTACTACTTCTATTAGGTCAAGATGCTAGAACTCCAAAGATGAACTCTGTAAGACAAAATGCAAATTTAATTTTAAATTTCAGGTCAAATGGAAAACATTTTATGTTCCAGGGTGAAATGTGGTTTTCCGTTATGTATTGCTTAATTTTATCTGAATCCTCTTTTCTTTGCATTTCTGTTTTTTTAAATGTTGTTAGGGTTTAATAAGAAAAAATATTTCTCACTATTATGGTAAAAAAAATAACATGAAATAGCATTTTATCATTTCAGGACAAATTTAAGAATTTGAAAATCTTGAATATTAAATACTATTTGTGTGTTTTAATGTGGTTTTTTTCTTTTCTGTCCTCCTTCCCTGGACTCTAATAACTGATTTAGTACTATTGTAATTTCATAGATAATTCTTGGTTTCCTCCACAGCCATCCCCCTTCCAGAATTCTCACTCTTCAGAGAATCCAAAAACAAAGTTACGTAGTTTCACTTAAGAGTTCAGGGATTTAGGAATAGGAACAACTTTTGTTCTCAAGCCAAGAAGCTCTGAGACATCTGTTTAAATTTAAACAGTTAACCCTTGTGTCCCTGTTGACTTCAGTGGGAATATCTTAAAGGTAACATGAATAAGTGCTTTTGTTGGTTCAGGACACTACTGCCATTCTCACTGGAGCTCAGCAATGGATGTATGTGACAGAAAATATGCATGGCACTTGAACCAGAGGGCTTTTTAAAACATAGCACAGCCAGGCCCATATGCTGTGAAAATAATTCACAATGCTATATTTTTGATGTCTTCCTCTTGAAGTCAGATAAGTGTTGCAAAGTGGGAAAGGTTACACAGCTGCACACATGCACGTGCCAAGAGCTCTTCTCTTCTTGTTACCTTACCACAGACTGAGCTGATGAGCTTATAAAATTATGGGCTAGTTTAACCGCATCTTTGAAGAAAACTATTTGAGATGTCATTATAGGACAGTTGTCAGGAGAAAAACAGCCACCTCCAGTGAAGTTTAAGACAAAACAAGTACTGTGAAAGGTCAGAAGGTCTGAAGAGCCCACACACAGGGTTATTTCTAAGCACCAGTGCTACCATCGCAGAGGGATCCCCGGCTCTGACTGCACAGTAGCAATTCAGTAGCAGCAGACCACTTTTCAAGTTGGCAGTTACCCTGAGAGAGGGGTAAAGTAACTCAACCTGTGCAAGTATTGATTACTTTTTTGACTGTGGGTAGTTATCACAAAATCAACAGTGCAGCCAGCACAACTGCCTCCCCATATTCCCACCACTGGAGGATATGGGTGAGAATGGGTTGGATGGCTCAGAAAAACGTAGCATTAAACCCATTATACTGGGGTCGGCCAGAGGTTTGTAGGGCTTTATAAATCAGCATTAATCTGTCAGTAGCAGAAGATTAGAGAAAAAAAAAAAAATCAAGAAACTGTGCTTATGTGATGAGATCAGGAAGCTGACTTGGCTGACACCACTGAGTTTTCAGTTGAATTCCTTTCCTGGGCCAGCTGGATGAAGTGCCGAGGCTGGAATACATGCCCCCGGCGGGAGGAAGTGCAGGACTTAGATCATCTTGAACTGTTGTGAAACTGCAGTCTGAGAACCAGGGCAAGTACACTATGTCCTTCACTGGCATGCTGCTTCCCATCTTTGGCTAATCAGTAATGTAGAGACCCTCTGACGCAAAGTCTGGATTTGGACTGTTGTGGTTAATTGCCACTACTGCGCCTCTATACATTTGATTAAACTCTCTTTGAGCCAGTTTGTACCACCGACATACCCAGACTTCTGTGGCAGTCAGTTCTGCAGCCCAAGTGTCCTTAAAACAAGTACTTTGCTTTGAATGTTTGGAACAGGTTGCCCAGAGAGGTTGTGGATTCTCCTTCTCTGGAGATATTCAAGACCCACCTGGACAAGGTCCTATGCAGCCTGCTCTAGGTGGCCCTGCTTCATCAGGGGGGTTGGACTAGATGACCCACAGAGGTCCCTTCCAACCCCTACCATTCTGTGATTCTGTGATTCTGTGAATACAAGAAAAAGATGCATGTCCTTGTTACTCTGTCCAGTCACATAAGGCAATCACAACGGAGCCCCAGATCTGGTCACTGAGCAGTTCTGAAAAAAAAAAGAAGAAAAGATTTAAAACAGAAACTGCAAGTATCTTATGTAAACTTTATCCTCAGTCTCTCATTTGTTTAAGTAGCAGTGTAATTTAATTTTTTTCAGAGTTCATCAATTTTCCCCCCCTCTAATTTTCCACAGCACTATTCACCAATGAATGGCAAGAACGAAATTATTTCAGTATTGATCTCAATGCTGGAAGAAGTTAGAATATTATGCTTTCAACTGCAAGAAAAATGCAGAATGAGACTGGTCATTTCATTCTTTGTTTCACAGACAGAAGATACACAGATGTGCCAGTCTGCTTGCCCTTTAGTAGCTGAAGAAAATTATTACATCTTTGCATTCCTCAAACGTATGTCCTGACCCCGTATTTAATAAGCTCCATCCCTTGTAGCCACAAAGAATATGTAGTAGGATTTTTGTTCAGAGAACAGAGACCCATATAACCAGATGTGGTTTCCCAGGAATCAAAGTCACTTTCATCATGTACGTCAAAGATCCGCTCCTATGAAAATTTTTGAATGACTGATATGGCTAAGGAGGAAAAAGATATTTTTTAAAGGAATCACAGAGTTCATTGCTCTTTACTGGAAAATGTGGATTGTTGCTATACTTGCTGCAGAGATTTTACAGAAAGAACATACAAGTTATTTTTAAGGCAAATGGGGATCATACCTGTGATCTTTTTGTATCTATGAAATACAAAGATTCTAAAATTTCTGCACTGGGTTTCTATCATCTCAGTTACTTTGTTGCAGTTACTGTAAAAACAAGGATAAGCTTTATGTTGTTAACAAATGTACTTTTTTCCAGACTGAAACATAACTGTTTCTTTTGGCATATTATCACTTTGGGTAATATTAAACAAGGGAAAATCCTGAAAGTAGGCTTACTGTTTTAATAGATCTGGTTTTGATTTAACTTCAGGGCTCTCCTCTCTCTCTGCTGGGTTTTCAACACACTTTTTGCTCTGTTCCAAATCAAAGCTCCTCTGGACAGTTGTGTGTGTTGTCTACTGTTAGATTGTTTTTCACTTTTACAAAAAATAAAGCTATCACACCCTAGTGAAGACTTGGAATTTCACTGTCGTAGCTAAAGGACCTCAGTTAGTTCGTATTATGTCTGTGAATTTTTGGAGTCAATTAGGTTAACAGAAGAATAGACATGTGCTACAGGCTTCATTACGATGTCAGAAATAGAATGGTGAATAACAAATGCCATTTAATTACAGCTACCAATACAGAGAGTCACAGAAGTTTAAGTATATTTCTAAAAATAAATACAATTAATTCACACTTGGATAACTAAAATTAAATATCCAAAGCTTTTTATAACTTCCTAAACAAAAGACTACTCTTCTTAAAACAGGCAAGCTGCTACGTTTTTCACCAAAGTAAAAAAGGTGTTCTGGAATTTCAGACTGAGCCTAGTGAAGGCACTATTGGTATTTGGGGTCTTTTTCCTCCGCCATCACTTTGGGCTACTTCCATTTGCTATAAAAATTTATCTCATTTTCTTGATCCTACTCAACTGTCTTTCTTCTGGATGCTTCTTCAAACCACTCCTGTCATAGCCCTATGATTAGGATTTAAATACAGCTGAGTTCTCAGAGTATAGCTGGCTGGAAAGGTAACAGATTTCTGTAGCTAAAGAAATAAACAAATCAAAAGTAGCCATGGAAATTTTTTGGTCAAAAATAGAAAACTAAGCCAACTTCCATTAATGTCTTAAACCAATTAAACTGAATAGAAGATGGGAAGTTGCTGTTTTCTACATGTGTCTGTATGACTTTATAGCTTATGACCCTTCGCCGCTTTAATGAGACTCGGGTCAGATCTGTAGTATAAAATTTTGCTGGAACAGCTATGTTGATGAGGAGGGTGGTAAAATGTGATGTGTGATTGACAGAACTGCGCTGGTGAAATTGCTAGTGTAAGCATAGTCATATTGGCAAAGCTATGCTTTTGCTGATGCTTCCTTTTGTTCTGAGAAGCAAGGAAGGGAGAGAGGAAAGGAGAGAGGTAGTATGAGATTAAATGATTCTAGGCAAAGCACATTTTTATTTGTATAAAATGCATTCAGATTAGGAAGGTTTTGCTGCTAAAATGTATAAATGATTACCATCGGCCAGTCAATGATAGTATATTACACTGGCACTTCAAGTATGTATATTGGTGTTAGGGTAGGATAAGTAGGTGTCATACAAAGAGTCCACATTTACAAAGGGTTCTCTGACACTTCCTTTTAAAATGAAAGTATAACAAACAGAAAAAGGATGAGTCACACTGTCACTGAAGAGGCATCCCACATTTTTACATGGAACTGAAAGAAAACCTCATTTGACATCCAGAGATCACAAAAGTCTGTGATGTCTTCAACTGAGTTTCAATATAAAAAGCTGAGATGTAATAGAAGTGGGAGAATACCCTCCAAGTTATTGGTTGATATATCAGGATACGTCTTTAAAACAATTATGCGATTATGTTGTTTTAATTGGCTGGATAGTCACACTATTGGCTGGATGGTTGCACTCAAAAGAGTTGAGGTCAATAACTTGATGTCCAGGTGGAGACCAATGACAAGTGATGGTCCTCAAGGGGTGGTACTGGGACCAGAGCTGTTTAACATCTTTGTTGGCGACATGGACAGTGGGCCTGAGTGCACCCTCAGCAAGTCTGCCAATGATACCAAGCTGTGTGGTGCAGTCAACATGCTAGAGCAAAGCGATGCCATCCAGAGGGACATTGACAGGCTTGAGAGTCAGGCCTGTGCAAACCTCATGAGCTTCAACAAGGCCAAGTGCAATTTCCTCCACATAGTTCGGGGTAATCCCAAGCACAAATACAGGCTGGGCAGAGAATGGATTGAAAACAGCCCTGAGGAAAGGACTTGGGGCTGGTTGTTGACGAGAAGCTCAACATGACCCATCAGAGTGTGCTCGCAGCCCAGAAGGCCAACTGTATCCTGGGCTGCATCCACAGCAGATGGCCAGCAGATTGATGGAGGGGATTCTACCTCTCTGCTCTTCTCTGGTGAGACCTCACCTGGAGTCCTGCATCCAGCTCTGGAGCCCTCAGCACAGGAAAGACATGGGCCTGTTGGAGTGAGTCCAGAGAAGGCCACAAAAGAGATCCGAGGGATGAAACACCTCTCCTATGAGGAAAAGCAGAGAGATTTGGCGTTGTTCAGGCCAGAGAAGAGAAAGCTGTGGGGAGAGCTTATAGCAGCCTTCCAGTACCTGAAGGGACCTACAAGAAAGCTGGAGAGGGACTTTTTACCAGGGCGTAGTAATAGGAGTGATAAGACAAGGTGTTGTGGCTTTAAAATAAAAGAGAGTAGATTTAGATTAGATACTAGGAAGAAATTCTTTCTGATGCAGATATGGTGAGGCACTGGAACAGGTTGCCCAGAGAAGCTGTGGCTGCCCCCTCCCTGGCAGTGTTCAAGGCCATGTTGGATGGGGCTTTGAGCAACCTGGTCTAGTGGAAGGTGTCTCTGCCCATGGCAGGGGGGCCGGAACTAGGTGATCTACAAGGTCCCTTCCAACCCAAATCATTCTATGATTCTATGATTCTAATCTGAGCACCAAGTACCCAAAGAAAAGAAGTGGCTCATTTTGAACCATCAGCTCTATTGGGTAATTACTTTAATTAGGTAGTTTTTGAAAACTGCACATTAGCTACATGACAGATCAGAATTGTTCCAGTCTATTCAGCAATTATTGAATAGGCCACATTTTAAAAACCGTTTGTCTCCCATATAATGGTTGGAACCGGCTCCTTCTGGTTTATTTTGTAATTATTTAATGAGGCCAAATGTAAAAAAAAATCCTTGAAAAAAAATCCTTTCCAACCATAGTTCTACCCTATGCTGCATGGGAAAATAAAATGTAAAAAATTTCCAGGGTGTTTTAATCAGAGTTTGCTACACGCAGGCAGAAAATATCTTTCACTGATAACATCACAAGAATTGAAGCAAGGAGGACAGAAATGTTACAGCCTTTGTAGAGAAGTACCAATGCAAAAGACTAAAACTGAAGAAGAAGGAAAATGTTTGTCACTTCTGTGAGACCATCTAGGCAAAGGTAAAAACGGGAAGGAGCCAAGAGTCACCTTTTCATCTGGCCAAAGGAAAATGAATCAGGGATATAAAATACTCTGGCAAGGTAAAGATGATTCAGAGTTCTTAATTAAACAGAGATAAAAGATCAAAGCAGAAGTATGGTCTAAGGAAACTTTGTTTCTTTGTAAAAAATCAGCCTGGATTTGAGGGGAATGATGATCCAACATCATTTGTCAGCTAGGGAGATCTACAGACTAGATATGATCCTCTCTATACTAAAGACAGTGCACCAACTTTCACTTATTTGAATGAGAAAAAACCTGAACGTGTGCCATTTGAAAAATGAACATTTTACAAGGAGCCTTTTATCAAAATATGTCTTATGGAAAAAGCTATTCCCAAGTACATCTGAAATAATTTTTTTAAAAAAGATTTTGGTGGTAAATGCATGCATGAAAATGTATTTTGCTAAGATATTTAACTATAATATTCTTAAAAGGACATTAGAAAAGTATGGAAGGAGCGCTGCAAAACCTAACACTCTTCCTGAACTTTTTCACATGCAGGAGGTTTGTACAAGGTTCTTGCCAACCAGCCACAGATATGTGATTACATTTATGAGTGCTGGATTTCATGAGGTGATTATGTTTTTAAGAAAAGGAAAGACTGAAAGGATGTAGAAACTATGGACAGGGAAGAAATAGAAGACATCAGTGGCGTCTACCCACTGCATCCTATTGTGAAGAATTGTTTTCTTCAGAAGTCATTGCATGATTTTCTGCTGAGTGATAAGGGAAATAAAGTGAAAGCAGAATAGTTTCAAAATAAAAGGAATGGAAAGGCAGTAGTGATAGTGTTGCTGTAGCTGTCATGTCTAACCTTGCCTTACAGAAATAGCAATAGTTTCAAATAAAAAGATGAGACTCATTTCTGTAGCTGTAATAAATGAGACCTTTGCCCTGAATCCATCCAGAATTATGGCAATTTAATAAATTACTACCCATCAGTAGAACTGCAGGAAATGTCTGTGTGCACGCTGTAAGCCTGTATCTGGCAGCAGTTTTGCCTCTGTTCAACGGAGATTTATTTTATCTCACATTATCTCAAAACCAGGAAGAGCTTGTGAACTTTCATAGTAGTTCCGTGCTAACAGCAATTGAGCCACTGCAGCACTGTCATGGGTCTGAGCCAGTCAGCTCCTGAATTACTTGGGAAAATTTACTTGGCTTCTGAAGATGGGTGAGTTACAGAGCTCAGGGGCAGAAGCCTTTTAAATCCACAAGGCATCATGAGCTTACGACATCTGAACTCCCATAAACCATTGATTTTCATCTAGTTGGTCTGTGTGGGGACCAATGATTTTAGTTTCTCTATATCTTACACAACAACTGAGATGTCAAGGAAATAAAAGGAAAAAAAAAAACAACGAGGAAATAAACAAAAGCTCATGCTGCCCAAACTGCTCCTAAACTGGATTTACATGGGTGGAATCTGAGTCACTCATATTAATTCTTCTCTCCATTCCACTCCTCAGCTCAGTGGCTACCTAGAAGGATCCAGTTAACAGTTTTAAAAACTCCCCAGGCCTCAGTTCCTGAAAGGGTAATGCTTCTGGATAGAAGTCAAAAAATTGCCTTTCTTGGCTTCATCTCAGGAGATCCTTCTTTCCTTCAGACGTCCCTTCTACTATATTCTTTGATTCTAACCAGAATATTGTCTCTTGCCAGAATCCCCTCTGAGCTTTGCTGGAAAAAACTCCTATGTACAACTCTTCACTTGACAGTATTTTTCCTTCTTTTGGTCTCTGGGTGTTGGGGCAGATTTCCTTTTCCAAGGAAAAAGTATGTTCAAGAGTCCAAGAGTAGGAAAGTTCAAGAAGTTTCACTGTTTCCCTCACACCATTCTTTGTGTCAATGTGGAGAGGGAGTGAGGCAAGCATGGGGGAGGAAAAAGGGCTGGATGGATGACCTCTAAGTTGAGTATTTAAAGTGGTTTGGTCCTTAAAATCTTGAGAATCCCAGAGGTCTGCTAGGGTCTTGGATTATTCTTTCCTGCGTCTCTGTACCTGCTCACAGGTCCTCAATTCATGACTCGCTTGATGAGTGTCACATGGCAGGATGCACAATTTACTTAAGGCATACTTTATTTAGTAGTGATGCTGAGTTGGCTTAATAGTGCGATAAAATGAGGGGCTCCAGAAAGGGGCAACCCCCTTGCACTGAATATATATTGTGCATCTTCTTAGCCTTTTGTTGCTCAATGAAACAAGATGCTTGACTTTATTCTTTCTTAAAGTCAGTGGCTCAATAATAAAAGGAAGACACAAAAGGAAAATAGGCCTAGCTAGGACCTCTTTAGTCAACATAAGTTGAATCAAACTCAAGGCTCATCTTCTGTGCTTTTGGCTCCTTCCTATTCCTTGTGTCTCTCATATTATTGGAAGATAATCTCTGTGTGCCACAGGGAAATGCCCAGGGCCGGTGCTGTTATGCCCTCTTCAAAGCACTAAAGAAATGTGGAGCCTGTAAGAAGCTCAAATGTAATTTCTCCATCATCTGGAATAAGAAATGACTTGTACATTTTTTTTATTTTTAGCTAAATTTTAGCTATTTTTGACATCTCTAATAAAAGACATGGATATGAACTCTGTAGTGTTCTGCTTGGATTCATCCCATTTTAGAATTACACAAGTGCAAAAAATCTGTTTGAAAATATTAAGTCAATTCTTTGAATATATACAAATAACTCACTGCCTCTGCTTATTTGTATGTAAAATTTGAGAATGGAGGGAAAATGCTGTCGGGTAGTTCTCAGCCAGTCCTTCATATGCCAAGTTTGAAGTTTTGATGCCAAGTGTATTTTTACAAGTTGATTGTAAACCTTTGGTATATATTATTTCTATTGGATTAGTAACATAAGCTGAACTACAGAACCAAAAATGTTCTGCAGGGGTTCTCAGTTGTGGCAAAACACAGTAATGTACACGAAAATAGTTGTGGATTTAAGGAGATCATGTCACATTCTGGCAAAAGTTGTCTAAATCATGCTTCAGGAAGCCCTCCGAAGTTCCCAATTAGGGCTCTGAATTTTCTTTCCAGCTTGGTTGATTGCCAGGATATTTGTGCATGAATTAAATTTTATTGCCTTATTATACTTGATGGATTTATGTAGAGGCATTTGTGTAATGATGAGCGAACCTTTAAAGGTTTTAGGGGTTGGGTTTGGTTTGCTGCAGGGAAAAATCCCACGTTTTCAATCTCACTATTGGTTTTGATTTCCTGAGAATGGGCTTTCTCATCACATTTTCCCCAGCATTTCCTAGTAATAAACCTGGCTAAAGCAACATGCTTGTGCACAGTCAAAATTTACAGGGGTTTCTCAGAAGCACTATGGTTGTCATTCCGGAACAGTGGAATTTCCTTAGCCCGTAAAAGGAAATTTTAAGGCGGTGATAGCTTGTTTTAATATGCTTATAATTCTGTTTTTCTCTCTGAGGGGTTCAGTTGAGTATTTTTAATGCTAGAGAAGAAAAAAGAAAAATGTCAGTTGATGAAAGTGTCTGTCTCTTGAGTCTCCATGTTGACTACATGTCTCTGAGGAGTTACTGAGCGTCAGGAATGGCAGACACCATTTTCCTTTGCACTGGGAGGCTGGGAATGGGCAGAGACTGAGGAACCCTGTGGTGGGCAGTGGCACAGGGCAGGTGAAGAGACGTCTGTCAGGACACCCCATGGGATGGTGGATCCCCATGGAGGGCAGCTGGGGGCTGCGGGGTCTCCCTGGGGCAGCTGTCAGGCTCCATCTCAGCCCCAGCAGGGAGCAGGGCAGACCCAGCCCTCGGCATCTGACACCTCCCTGGGGTCCATGGGTGGTCCTGCGCAGGGACTTCCAGCCCTCAGGGGGCTGAAAGGGTGTCTTGGGTTACGGCTGACATGGGGGAGGCCCCAGACAGCTGGGCAGGGACATGGAGGCTTGTCAGTGCCTTTGAGCCCTGACAGTGTCTCCCAGAGGGAATCCTTGCTACCAGCACTGCCATGGCTTTCAGAGCTGAAGATAAACTATAACCAAATGCAACAGAAGTACTGTGTAGATCCATCGAAACCCGCAGGACAGTTTCCCTAGAAAGTGGGCAGAAGCAACACCTCTGTCCATCTTGCAGGCTGGTTCCTGCACGTGGCCAAAATGGCCGTTCCTTGGGCTGAACTCAGCTCCACCGAGCTCACACCACACCTGCGCATCGCAGGGCTCAGCCTGTGACTGGGCACGTGGTCCCTCATCCCCGAGGGACTGAGGAGATCAGGTGGGAGCTGGGCACAAGCATAAGCCTCTGGGAAACATCTCAGGCTGAGCAGGGAGGTGGTTTTGGAGTGTTAGTGTCTGTTGACTTTGACAAGCACTTGCTGCGCGGGTTTTGTGGATCACTTTCTTGGACCTAACTGCCTAGATTTCATCCAACTTCCATTTCAGTCACCAAGTAGGTGCTCTGCATCTCATCTTGCAGTCCTCTTTCCATAACTGTCTCTAAAAAAAGACAGTGACAATGAACAAAACCCACCAACCTGCTGGGTAAGTGGCACTCGATACGTTTTATGAGTATTTGGATTTTTTGAGAACAATAGCTAACTTTTCTGTTGTGCTTTCTCAGTTGTTGCCACTCAGCTAAAAAAGACAAAGTGGTGCTGACTGAAAAAAAAAAAATCAATCTCAGTAATGCCAAAATATTATTATTTTGCAGCCCTGATTGAGAGGAGAAAAATGTTCTATTTTCTCCTGCCATTGTGTCATGTGTCATCTAGGAAGCTTCTCCAAACAGCTCTTTTTGTCTTACAAGGAAATTAAAGAGAGCACAAAACCTTCCAAGTGTTTTCCTGAAATAATTATGTAAACATATGTGTTTTCTAGAAAGCATGGTTAGTTTGGCTCTTTCTGCTTCTGCAGATCTGAAGATATCTGAATTGGGTTTGCCCAAGCTAACTCCAGAGCTGGAACCGAGTGAGTGGACACTGTAGGTAGCTGAAATTCAAAAGCATCCCCACAGCATTTGTGTGGTCTCTTGATTACACAGTGCCCTTTGGATTTCATAGACTTTGCCAATACAGAGCGCAGTTCTCTGTACTGTACTATTTTATGCAATGCAGACTTGCCTTCAGGCTTAATGCTCCTCAGAAACTCATCCCACACCACTGGGGAGGTGGAAATCTCAGATTTAAAGCCTAGATTTAAACAAAAAGAGAATCTGGCCCTTCGTTTAGAGAAAAGTGCATTTACTTCTGCGTGAAAGATGCGACCCTCACCATAGAATACCATCATCTCCAAAATGATTTTAATTAGTATTAAAAATTTGGCCTGAATTCTCAAATGTCTTGCATCATGTGTCAGTCCATGAGAGGTAATGGGACTGCATCACATGCAGATATCACCTAGCATCTCTGGTACCTGGAGCATTCAAACATTCTTGGTGACTTTCTGCGAGTCACCTGGGTTATTTGTCATATGAAATCTATAAAGAAAATGCTAATGCTCAGTATCATGCCATTCATTTTTTCTACTCTAAATGCCTTTCTTTCAGAAGGTGGTCCAGATTAGAATGTGCAAAAGGTTTGATCTTGTGTGATTTGATTTGTATTTAAACTATCCTTCCATTTTACTTGTGCGTGTAGCTGTATCTACTGCTGCCCAATATTTAAGAATAAAAATTCTGACTCTGATATACTCTAATTAAATTTTTCTTTCTTTTTTGTTCTTTCTTTTTATTTTACCTCTGCACCTGTGGCTTTCTGTCAGTATGGAGTGTTAAGACCATACTAAGAGACCAATGCTTCACATAATCCTGCTCTCTTTCATCACAGAAGGAGCAATGTGATTCTGAACAGCTCACTACTCCAAGAAAGTCTTAAGCTTGAAAAAAAACATCTCACCCACTATTATTCTCCTTCATGATTTCCAAAGCATGTGATTTTTGCATAGATCAACCTAGGATATTTCGGTATATACTTCTGATGCATGATATACAAAGGCGCTATTGAGATTCTTGATTTGATTTCAAGATAGAGTCACATTTATTGCTTGCTTCAGTATCCATAATTTCAAAATAAGGGAAGTGTCTGAGGAAATTTCTGAGATCTTTTCTTTCACAAAGGGTAAGTAGAGGCAAGATGAAGGATATAGAGAAAAAAAGAATTTTTTCTCTGGTTCACATGGGTTTAGCTGAATGCTTGAAGTGTTCCTACAACTGTTAAGCTATGGTATGTTTTATTGTCTGGGCTCAGACTTTACATTTAGTTTTCTCTTATCAGACAAATCAGCTCCTAGCTTGTGAGGATGGAGTTAAGTGCTTGCCTAACTTCTTCAGCTGGCTCCAAAGCTGGGGTCTGTTAATGGGCTTTAGACTCTGTGTCCCTTCAGGGTGTGAAGATATGACCCATTATTTGGTGCTACAGTTTCTCTGAATATGGCTGCAAACAAACAGCTGATCATTCTCTTTCAGAAAAGAAATGCAGGAGGAAAGTTAGTAAAACCAACTCATTCATAAATAGTGGTGAATGCTTTGTCAGGAAGTTTCTTGTGATGGAAAAAACAGACATGTCTATTCTTTCACGTATGTGCAACATTTTCACCAAATTCATGACATATTTGGAACTAATGAGAATACAGGCACTAACCTAGAAGCTTTTCTCTTCAGAATCTTATGTAAGTTCATCTATTAGTCTTCTCTTTACAAAATGGGACATGCTTAATTCACAATATAATCTTTAAAATTACTTCCCTCTGGGAAACAGAATTTTTAATGCTAACCGTAATAAAAAAACTATTGAATTGTTTGCAGTACAAATTAGGCATTAGTATGATTTTTCTTGTCTGTAGTGACTTTCTTTAGTGAAAGATATAGTATCCATGATGATATACTCATAATGCTCAATACAAATGTCCAACTTTTTGCTGAATAAATCGACACAAATTTATTAGTGGCGAGTCTTCTAGAGGGAGGGCAAAATATGCTTAATACTGTATAAAATTACTGAAGAAGAATTTTCATGGAATAACTCTGCTCATACCATTTTGCACATTCACAGAATTTAACTGATGAGACTGAAAATCAAGCAGGACCACTGAAGTTCTATTCTGACCCCTGACACATCATTTTGCCTAGTTACTCCTGAAGCAAAAATGAAAAGTTCTGTGGATTTTTGTGCTTATTTTTATGTAACATTTTGATTCAAAGGTATAAACAGAGTATGTCATTACCCTTGACATTTTGTTCTGTTGATGAATCACCCTCACACTTAAAAATCTGTCCCTTCTTTTGTTTTGAAGAGGGTTGACTTTTCTTCCAACCATTATTATTTGCTATGCCTTAAATAAACAGAGCCCTTATTTTCATGGTTAATATCTGTCAGTCAAGTGACCTCTAAATCTTCTTATTAGTTAATCAAGTAGAGGTCTCTAATCCCTGAGTTTTAAGGTATTTTGTCTATAACTTGAGTGTTTTCTGTAACTATTTTTTTCTGCATCCATTCCAACTTTCAAAAAGTGGGTTTTTTTAAACATAAGCACAAAGAACTTCTATGGTTTTCAGGAATCAAACTCCATTCAGTTTTGAAATTCACACTTAAAATATGCTACTGAAAAATGTGAAGTGCTTGTGGAAAACAGTGCCACCAAAACCGGTGTCTCTTAATTAATTTTATAATAAAATGTTTACTATCTGAATTCCACTGAAATCACTGGAAACTGTCATTATGAACCTTGAGATCTGTTCTTTATTCATAGTGTTTGCTTTTTTTTCCAAAGGAAATCTTATAGATTAACCACTGTATACTCAGATGCAGATCTTTGTTTCACTAAATATTTTGCCCTTTGTTAGTTATCTAATAATTTGATCATCTTTTAAGTTGGTTGTTATGTATTCTCATGCTCTAATTTTGTCCCTTTGGTAGAAGGAATATCAAGAGGAAATCTCCCTGGCAGTTGTGAAATGCACACTTGGGAAGCGCACACTATTAACTAATATTATAGGGAGATATATATATATATATACACACACATTTTCAATGCAGCTTTAAACTTTCTCTGTTCATTATTATTAATGTGCTTTAAATCACAAGAAATTACATCGTCTTCAACAAACAGTGACTGAAGTTGGGCCAAACGTAACTTAGTAGGGGTGAAGCTTCTTCTGTTAGTGCAAGGAGAAGACTACATGCGTTCATATTTGCTCGGAGCTTTCTTGTATTGCGTGTTGCAGAGGAGTTCACAGAGTTCATTTTGCATGGAGGTACAGAATTCTTGCCAAAGCAATCCCTTACACAGACCTATTTGTCACTCAGGTATCATGGACCTGCTACATATCATGTTGGGACAGCAGTTACACCAGACCCTGAGAATATGAAATGGAGGCCATCTGGAGATCTGGATAATGTTTCATTGTGCAGCTGCAAATTTGCATTCTTCATTTAAAGGCTGTGAAGATCTCAGAGAGGTTTCTTGGCTGAAGTCAATCACTTCCTTAGAAAAAAGAATAATCTAAGTTCCTTGGAGTGGATTTGGCATAAAGTGATGCCAGATTTAACACTGTGAAGTCAAAGCAACCATACCAGTTTTACCAATAAATGTATCTATTTTCCAATCCCTTCATGCCTATTGATTTACTGAGTTATTCTTTATGTCTATATGTGCAGTTTAAAGTCTTTTTAAATACCATTAAAAACTATCAGGCTTTTAAGGACAGAATTATGGTCAGATGCTGAAGTTCTTTTGTACAAACCCATAATATGCAACCTATCAATTTTTGGCTTTGACTACTGTGCACTCTTTCTTTGAGTTATGCAAAATATTTCACTTCATGTTTACTAAACAATTTTTTGTTTGTTTCTTTTTTTTTTCTTTCTGCTACCTGTGATATTTCTTTACTTCAGTGTTTCCTTGGTATATTTACTTTCAGGATGCAATCGATTGTCCTGGAATAGTAAGGATGCAGACTTCTGTCAAACTTTCACTTCATCTACCTGTAATAGGAGGTTTTCATCCACTCCTTTCAGTGTAATAACTATGGAGCAAATCATTCCTCCTGCTGAGATGCTGTCTGTCTGCTTCCAAGGTACTGTGACTCATGGAACTGGAGAGTGATGCTTATTATATACCACCAGTTTGAAGACACATCAAGAGCTCTGCAATGTGAGCAGAGATAAACTTTGTATAAAAAAGACAGGTCTTTCAACGCGTAGCATTGGTTTCCCTATATGTTCAATATTGATCTCTTTTCTCCTAGTTCTGTTTTCTTGCTAAATTGCCACGTATTAATCAGAGTTAGAAAGTGTGTAGAATCTGCTAGGAGACTCTACGGCAGACAAGGACCTTCCAGCTTAAGGGCAGTGCTTTATCCATAAGCTCTAATTCTACTTTATTCCATTCTCATAGTGGAAAATACAGATCATAAGGAAGCTGATGACTTAGAATTTTGCTAAGACATTACTTAATTCAAAATTGGTAAATAATAATGTAAATCCACTCCTCACTGGCTTGAATATGTACATTTTCATTGAATTGAGTAGTTCTATTGACAGCAGTTAATATGCACTCCTACTGCAAATTTTTATTAGTGTTTTTTATGTTGTGGGTTTCAGTTTAATGAAAAATATGCAGGAGAAACACTTGGTATCCTGTGGTAAGTCAGTTTATTGTATATTTTCTATATTCTTTAGCAGTCTACATGGTGTCAGCCTTCACAGTGTTTGTGCAGCCCTCTGAGAGAGAAAAAAGGCAGCACCATGCTGTAGCTGACAGCTAAACTGCAGATTGTGCTCAGGACAATCTTGCTACACCTTAAGCATCTACCCTTTTCATTAATGGATTTAAAACAAACTGAAAGAACAGTTGACAAAACTTATTGAAAATATGTTATAGAGGTGAGAGCAGGCACTAGCTCTGCTGGAAGTGGGGCAAAGCGTGGTTCTGACTAAAATTTTACCTGCCTTTTCTACTGTTCTGTTCAAACTCTTCACAGTCTTTAACATTATTTAGCCCCACAAAATTCTATAGTGATAGCTGTGTCTTTATCTTTGATTTACAAGGGAGCAAGTTACAGTACAGCTAAACACCTCGCCTAAAGTCAGAGAGGAAGTATATAGCAACTGGGGAAGTTGAACGCTAGATTAGTTCCCTGTTCATTAGGCCTTTCTTCCTCATTAAATAATCTTTGTGTTTGTAGGTGAAAATGAAGGAGCTGTTTACTGTGAAGCATTGTGTAGTGGAGAACACAAATTTTAATGCTTTTACATGACCAATGATAACATAGTAGATGTGTCTGACCAATTGCTTAATGAAAGCTGGAACACAGCAGGAATCATAGCAGGATTTTTCTTGGAAATACATGTAGGCTGCATAAAAATTGAAATGATTTGCATATAAATAATTTGCAGTAGCATTGTCCACAAATGACAGAAAACAGGCTTGAGCTGGAGCAGCAAACCACTACAAGTCAGTAGATTTGAAACGAAAGTGGGTAATGGAAAGCCTTTGTTATTGGTTCACACATTGTGCTGTCACTGAAGTCAGCCAGAGATGAAGTACAGTCATCGAGTCTTGTGTGAGAAGAACTAAAAGATGTGATGTAGATAGTGGAAAACATTTAGGTATTTACAATTTGTTATTGCATACCAGAGCAACTGTGAGATAGTAAGACTGAGAATAAACACTTGCCAGATAACATCATATCAAGTATCTTTACTGGGGTTGCACATCTTAATGCTTATCTCAGAATTCAGGGAACTATCCAGGAGCCTTGTTTCACAAAATGTTGTCTTTCCTGCATTTAGGATGGTTCAGAGATAGAGTAGGGTGGAGGGCTCTGCCTTGCCACAAAGCATTCTAATGAAAGATTAGTGAGACAAGCTGGATGGAACTGGAACAGTTTTATATAATCATATACAAAGAGAGTTGCACCATCCTATGGAACAAAACACTCTAAATTGCTTTGGAAAGCCATGTGATTTCCGTTAGATCCAGCCATTTGATTTTTCTCAGTTTGCTATTAATGGCCCCATCTATCACAATCTAGGGTAATATACAGTTCATAATCATTTCACTTTATTTCTGTGTGCAGAGAGTTTGTTATGGTTGATTGTTGCTGGAGGGTACACTAGATGGCATTCTTGATAACTGTGCATTTCTATATACACTTGCTGATGCTCAAATATAGTTTAGGGATTCCTGGAATAATTTCAGCAAGTGTGCTAAATTCCCCATCTGTGGCAGTTGCTTAAATGCTACACATATAGTTCTGGCTGTATATCACTTTCCTAGACACAGGCGGGTGGATGACTGGTGTTTAAGCTTTGACAGCTCGTTAACTAGTTGTCATCAAATTTCTAGGTTACCTGTTCAGATACAGTAGTATCTTCAGGGTAAATCAGACTGCCTCTACTGACTTCAAAGGGAGTAGGCTTCTTTACGGTAGCTTTGGATCTAGCCCACTGCCTTCAAAACTGTACCACTTGAAAGCTCTCCTGTGAAGAGGCCTGGGGCAGACAATTATGATGACCTTCTTCATGATCTTATTGTAACACTCACCCTTTTTTCCCTTGTAATATTTGGCACCACCAAGTTGCATTTAATGTTAGATAAAAACCAGCTTGGGGCAGAGCCATTACTGTTTACATTTTAAACTGCAGAGAATTCTTTGGGGATCTCTAAAAATAAAATCCAACAGGAATGATGTCTGTCTCTTCTGTGGCCCTTATCTGCACCATATAAATAAGCACAGTCAGTATTTAGAGTTCTTACAGGAGATGAATCTATTGTATTTACATTTTTGTTAGCAATCCAGGAAACTTCAGACATAAGATTTGTTATAAATAAATATTTATGAATTAGATATAATATTTCTATCTGACACATATGTAGCTGTGGGAGGATTTTATGCTGCATTAATATAAAAGAATGAAGTGTGATCAAAATGTCTGTGTTAGTTTGATTCAAATTGTCTAAAAAAAGGAAATAATCTGTCAGTCAAGAATTATTACTTGCTAGAGGGATATTTATCAATCATTCTAACTGAAAAAAAATCAAAGAGCAGAGTCAACCTAAATATTCATCATTACTGTAGCTTTTGAGGTTTCAGATATGATTTCCTGGTCAGTGACTGCTTTTTTTAAAATAAACCACTACAAGGCACAAGCAAAAGATAGACTGTTGATGAAGGAAGCCTCTGTGTCTGTCCCTTACAGTCATCAGACTATGATCATCAAGCATGATCTGAAGTTTGGAATCACTGAGCTAAAAGAGACCTTAAAATTTCATCTAGTGCATCTGCACGCTCTAAGACAGGGTGTAGTGTTTTTAATCAATGTCTCATAACTTCCTCTGACCATCATTTTATGGTCACTGTTTGCATAGCATTTTGAACATATGTGAAAAATAACTAAATAAACAATCCAATCCAGCCAGATCTGTAAATATTAAATATGTTGAACATTGACTTGAACAGTCAGCGGAGCAAAATAAGAAAGGAATGGGGAATGTAGCAATAGTATTTGTTTTTCATTAAAGGAGTTACTTTATATGCTCTAAAACTATTTTGGTGTTAATATACTGTATACAGTGCTGAACTTATCAAGTGGGTTATTTGGCTATCCCTGTTATAAATTTTCCATTTGCACCTATTTAAAAACAGAGTAAAAGTGGGGTCAGTCACACTGTTACGTGTAACTAGTTCAGCCAAACAGTCTAGTCTGGTGAGCACTATAAACTAGAGTCACTAATTGATGAATAATGTCACCTGGAATTTTATTTGTGTAATTATGTCATGTTTTGTCTCTTGATGAACAGGGCTGAATCTCTCCTTACTTTTGATTTTGCTTGTGGATTTTAGACTCCAGAGTAAGTTGGACGGAAAAAAAGCAGGAAAACTGAGAAGAAACTGCCCAAATTCTTTTAGTGTCATCTCACACTGAGTGATCTGTTTCACCAGATAATGGTTTGTCTAGCAGATTTAACTCTTTTTGAAATGCATACAAATATGCTCTGGCATCTTCCAGTGTGCTCAGCATTTGAAATTATTCATCAAATGACATGCTTCAGTCAAAGGATGACTGCGAGTTGTTCATAATATGCCTGTGGGCACCTTGTCTGTGTGCCATGCTCATCACAATCCTGTTCCAGTAATAAGCAGCAGATACTAAACTAAAAGATTGACCATTGTTTTGTTTTTCACTGTATTTGTTATGGTCTACTTGTAGAAGTATTTGGTCAGCTCTTTCACATGTGACACTGTTTCTGTTTCCTTGTTGGATTAATTCCCATTCCAGCGTTAGTTCTCAAGGCAGACTCATGAACTGTTCCAGCACAAACACTTGTACATGCATACTTGCTTGAGTCAACCCCTATTTACATGCTAAGCAAACAAAAATTTACTGTTATAAACACATCGGCAGATAAACAGAAGTGATACTAAGTACCATCAAACTGAATTTATTGTTTTTGTTCCGAATAATCAAGCATTTTGTCTTGGCCTTTTTTACCTTTAATGCCATTTATTTAAAACCCTTTCCCATAGCATCTGCTTCAAAACAAGAAATCTGTACAGGTATAGTTGCTTCATCCTCTAGAAGATCACACAGGCATTATAATGACCCAAAGGTGAAAGTCAAGTTATTAACAAAGCCCCAACTGGGAGAGCTTTAACTGATTCCAGGTTTCATAATGAGAGTTCACACAGTTCTGTACAGTGAGTAGCTGCATGGAGTTCAGCCACATGTGATTTTTAAAGAGCAGTTATAACAATTCTTTGTTAGAATGCAATGTTCCCTGTAAAAGAAGGAGGCACACCTCAGTGCTACCAAGACATCACTGAATGATTTTTGTATTCAATATATGAAAAATATACAAGTATACATATTTGTGTATATGCAGACATATACATCTATACATGTATGTGTATATATGTATGTGTATATACAAGGATACATATGAATACATATATGCATATACATATCTGTTTATATAAATAAATGCATAAGGTTACAAACATGCACACTTTTGTCATATTAACCTGTCATACAATTTTATAGCTATAGAGAAGATATCACTGCAGCTTTACTTTGAATACAGAGTGGATTTGGGTTTTTTTTAAGCTATGTTGTGAAAGTGATTTTAACTAGAAGTCCATAGGAGGTCAATTTTGGATTCCTTGCTGTTCCAAGAAAGGCTAATGCATAATTATGCAATGCTTGCCATGTCTCTATAAAACAAAATCTCATTGGAACAGATAAGCATTCAAATTCACGTTACTTTACTTAGGCTTTCAGTGACAATAATAGTTTTCACGGTTCATTTGCTCTTGTTTTACTTCATACAGCTGTGCATGGAAATCTGGTCTGCAGGTCATTATACAATCTTGATGTTCTGAGCTGAATCATCTGCAGAGATTGATTGAAAACATACTTCATCTTTGATGTGGTTTTTTTTTCCCTGCGTTTGCCTTCATATTTAGTTCATTATGGTATTCCTGGAATGTCAAGTCATTAATATGAGGACAGCAAAAGGTCTAGCTTGCACTATTAGATGCAAATTACATCTAATATCCTATACTTAAATAAATCTCAAAGTACTGTCTTAAACTGATAAATGCCAAGAAATATAAATTGAAAGCAACTTTGGAGCATAGTGACATGAAAAACACCATAGCACAAAGATTTAGGCATTGAACTTAACTTTACGTTCTCTGGCTGTTTGTAGATGAAGTCAAAAGCTTAATATTAGGCTTTTATTGTATGCATTAGCAGTCTTTCATATTGTACTGGAGCTGCATGTCAAGCAAGAACATATTAAAATGTGTGTTGTATCACTAAACAATGATGTAAACCTTTACTGAGTCTTTATCTCTTTTCACATTGAAGGCTGGTTAATCCCTTGCATTTTCTTTTATGAAGGCATAGATAGATCACACAAGAGCCAGAGAGATGAGACTAAATCATATCACGTCTCACCAAGAAGTGATAGAAGCATTGAGCACGGCGTGGTTCTGAGATACACAGGGTAAAGCTAGACTTTTTGAACAGAAGTAATCTCTCTGTGGCTGACAATGTTGTATTATTTATTTGTCCCTATTTTTTGCATAACTGAGCATAAGATGTATTTGTGGACTCTATGTGAAAACATGTTTGTAAGATGCTGGGTTATTAAATATGAAGGAAATTACAAGAATAAACTGAATCCAAATGTGCATACCATCTGTATAAAATACATCTTCTTGGATTTCTTATGATAAACATTGCCATATTATATGATGATTTGTCTCATCACAGAGACAAGGTTATGGGTAACAGTCTCTGAAAATCTGTATTCAACCTGAAGTAGATACCAGCCACAGCCACTTCCATCCCCTTTCTATACAGCATCTGGATAAGGCACAGCCTGAGTTTGAGGCTCTTTTTAGCTTTCAGAAATCTTTCAATTCCTTGTTGCTTATCCTTAGGCAAATGCAATAACCACAGAGCTCCAGGCAACATTGGCAGCTGGAGGAGGAAAGATAAATTCCACATGTTTGTTGAAGCTTGCTTTGTGAACTTGTAGAAAGGAATGCTGGATTCAGGGAGTTTTAAACTGAAAGCACAGCTGAGGTAGCCACTCACTTAGTAGCCAAGTCACAAAGGATGTGCCATTCCCAGAGGAGTCATGCTGCCTTTTCTGGTTTCTTTCTGGCCCAAAGAACCTTAGTTGTTTTCTGCGTGGCCTGTTAGCTGTGACTACTGACCTAAGAAATGAGGAAATCCCTTTTGCAGAGGAAGGAATTATCTTTTATCTCCCACTTCCTGGGGAAGCCACTACATTTTAAATAAATGGTTAGATGCACTGTGTCCTTCTCCAAGAAATTAGTAGCTCTGAAAACACTTCATGTTTTTTGGGTGTCTGATGTGGTCTATGTGCATAAGCTTTACCCTGATAATGCTTACCAGGTCAGGAGGACCCTGGGGGAACTTCAGTGACAGAACACCTGGTTGACACCCAGCCTGATCTTCAGTGTGAGCTTTATAGTGCAATGTTCAACTGTGCCAAAACATAAGCACTTCCGCAATTGTGCAGAAGTTAAACTCCTTGGGAAGTTTAAGGTCACAAAAGGCAACAACTGTGAAGACTAAGTGCGTTGACGCTTACGTGTCACCTGAACAGGAACTTTCAGGAACATGATGCTTAATATCATTGTCGGTGACATGGACAGTGGGACTTAGTGCATCCTCAGCAAGTTTGCCAACGACACCAAGCTGTGTGATGTGGTTGACACGCTGGAGGGAAGGGATGCCATTCAGAGGGACCTTGACAGGCTGGAGAGATGGGCCTGCATGAACTGCATGAAGTTCAACAAGGTCAAGTGCAAGGTCCTGCATGTGGGTCAGGGCAATCTCAAACACAAGTACAGGCTGGGTGGAGAGTGGCTTGGGAACAGCCCTGAGGAGAAGGACTTGGGGGTACCAGTGGATGAGAAGCTCAACATGAGCCAGCAATCTGCACTTGCAGCCCAGAAAGCCAACTGTATCCTGGGCTGCATCAAGAGAAGCGTGGCCAGCAGGTCGAGGGAGGTGATTCTGCCCCTTTACTCTGCTCTCATGAGACCCCACCTGGAGCACTGTGTCCAGCTCTGGGGCCCTCAGCAGAAGAAGGACATGGATGTGTTGGAGCAGGCCCAGAGGAGGGTCATGAAGATGATCAGAGGGCTGGAGTACCTCTCCTACAAGGACAGGCTAAGAAAGTTGGGTCTGTTCAGCCTGGAGAAGAGAAGGCTCCGGGGAGACCATAGAGCAGCCTTCCAGTACCTGAAGGAGGCCTACAGGAAGAATGGAGAGGGACTTTTCACAAGGGTATGTAGTGATAGGACAAGGGGGAATGGCTGTAAACTAAAAGAGGGCAGATTTAGATTAGATATTAGGAAGAACTTCTTCACCATGAGGGTGGTGAAACCCTGGCACAGGTTGCCCAGAGAATCTGTGGCTGCCTCCTCCCTGGAAGTGTTCAGGGCCAAGCTGGATGGAGCTCTGAGCAACCTGGTCTAGTGGAAGATATCCCTGCTCATGGCAAGGGGGTTAGAACTAAATGATCTACAAGGTCCCTTCCAACCCTTAACATTCTATGATTCTATGATTCTATGATTCTATGATTTTAATGTAGTTACCAAAATATTACTCTTTCCTCAGACAGGTGCCTAAATCCTTTTCTTTTTGTCTATTTTGTGTTTGGATTCAACCTTAAATCCCAGGCCAGATAACATCTTTCTCCTAAGCAAACTTGTGTGGTCTTGTACTCGGTGAGGTGAGCTTAAGTATGAAATTTACCCTTTAGTCACCTGTTGGTTCTCTGAATGGCTGGCTAGCTCTCAACATGTCAGCTTTCCAGCTGTTCAATCATGTGAACAATGATTTGAACAGAGAGTTTTCTGGTCTTCTGAATATGTATAGTGTATAAGTAAAAGGGTGTGTTCATTGGAAGCTCTCTATTGGCAGACCAATGTGATGAGGAGTGTAATGGTAAAGCAAGATACCCTGAGTCAGGTCCTATGTGTAACTGCAGGTAGGATCTTGTCCTCAGTGAAAACACGTTGCTGTTGACTTGGAGAAGGCCTGAATTTCTTCCAATAGTAATGTAGGACATAAGCATTTACCTAACATACGGAGCACTGCATAACTTAACTACAAACTTATAAGGTTCACTGTGGTGGAGATGAAGGAGTCTTTATAAGTAGGCAAAGTATCTCTTTTTTTTTTTTTAATCACAGAGATTATATTTTCATAGCAACGCTATTATCTTCTATGCTCATCTCTGAAGAGCTTGCTTTCTCCAAAAGCAGGAAATTATTCTGATAACAAAGAAGAGAACATTTATCCAAATAGCACCTACAAAACCACTTCCTTTGAAGAAACGACATAAATTATAGGGCAGAAGCTGTTTAGGCATCTTAGGTACAGGTAAAAGAATTAGGCATGTGCAGTACAATGATGCAACCATTTTTATCAGTTATTTTCCAAAACTCAAAAGGTTTCATACCTTGTCCCCGGAGGAAACTACCTCCTTGTGGCTGGAGAGTATACTTTACAAGTAAAAGACTAGTTCATTAGCTGGTGCATTTCAGTATTGCTAGAAAGACCTAAACAGGGAACCTGCTTCTGTCAGTACTAGGACAGTCTGCTGACGTTAGACAAAATATGAAAAATCCCATGTGATTCAGAGCTCTCACTTGAGAGATGGAGATGCCTGATGGGCGAAAATGTGTGAGATGGAGTTAGGCACAGGCTTTTGCATATCAATATATTGACCTAAGTATTGAAAGGAATGCAAGGCCGTGATATAGAAAACGTCTCTAGAGCTTTGCTTTTGCAGATGCATCAGCTTTCAGCCTTTGTAAAAGTGTAGCAGAGTAGACAGTGCACAGTCTGGAGAAACAGGTTTTCTGTCCCACCTGAAACCTGTTCAAATCACCTGTGGGAGATATAATGCAACATGTACAGCCAGAATGGATATGTCTTCAGGAGATGGAAGTACCTAGTGGAGGCTCAGCCTTTGTTTTCCTGAAATAATAAACATTCCATATTCTCACTGCATTAGGAGCACAGGTTTTTTTCCAGTCCTTAAAATAAGCTTCCAACATGCTGTGGGCAATGAAGTGTGGCCACGTTGAAATCCAGCAGTATATTCCAGCAAGCATACTAGCTAAGCATAGACAAATTAGAATAAATTGTTCACAACTCCCTGCAGATGTCCCTACTTTGCTATGCACAATATATTTCTGAGGCATCTTCAAAAGCGGTGATTTTGTTTACAGCACTTCAAGCAAATACTTTGCTTTACATTGGGCATTTCTCATTATGTTTAATATTCAGACAAGGAAACGGGCAATATCTTTGTACTTACGGAACTCCAACATTGCGGTTGGACTTTTGGTTGGTTTGATTTGAAAGAAATTGTACTAAATTATACTTCTGGAGAATTTTAATTTTATTCACCAGCTCCTCACTCTGAAGGGGATTATTTGTTTAATGGGAATATTTGCTAAGGACACCAGAAAATATCTGACTTGTTTAAACTCATAGATCCCTCCCTGGGAGGCCCTTTCAATCTATTATCTGGGGAATTTCTGAGCCAGATTGCATCCGCACAGTTTAATTTAATAGCTACTGATTTCTTTAGCCTTTGTGAATTCCCAGAATCTCATTTTGAACCTAAATATATACATGTATTTGGGCAGTCTGTAAGCCACTAGTAGCAATGAATTCAAACAATTATGCTTTCAGCTGGCCTATCTGATCTCAGTACAGTGTAAAGCCCTAAGCGTTTCATGTTTATTAGATGAGGTTTTACAAGACCGCATTGGAACCATGGTAGAGTATGTGGTAAGAACGATAGTGATTTAAGCATATAGTGACCTACTGGAAAAATGTAAGAACAATGATACGACTTCTGCATGAAACACCAAAGATTATAAAGAAGTGATTTTGAGATTTAATGCAGCTTCAGTCCCTTTAGTCTACATGTAACTCACATTTGATATTTTACCGCCTGTACTACCTTATACAAAGGCAGAAACTTGTCATTCAGTGTGTTGCACTCTGTCATGTAAACATCATTAACTTCTAGACCTTGCCAAATCCAGAAGGATTAATCTACAAGCTCATTGGTAATAAAAAAAATTGCTGAACTCTCAAAGTCTTACCTAATAAATGGAAATAATTAATATTTCCAACTGTATTAATAGTAGTGTCTGCTTTAGAAAGACAATTAATGGTTTCTTTGAACTAATAATGATTCTCAGAAAGATGAGTTCTGATGATCACTCTTCTTTCCCTTTCCCCAGCTTTCGAAATCTCATCCAGCTTTTTGCCAAGAACTCTTAGACACAAGTACAAAGCACAGTTTCATTATCCACCTGTATTCCCCATCATGATGTTACATCAGTTGTGTGAAGATATACAAATGAAGCACTAGAAAGAGTAGAGCATACTTTTCATCTGATGGTAGTGGTCTTTGTCTGACTTGTATGTATTCTGCATTTGCAAGTCTCAAAACAAACTACTCAATTTTACTGGATTGAAGACAATTCTAATAGACAATTATTTCATCTGTCTATGTATACAGCTATCAAAAAGGGATATTATGTATTCCCTCAATGAGAGCAAGAACAGACTTGTAAAAAAAAAACCCAACTTTTTTTAACAAAGGGTGTTTAAAGTGACTCTTGCAGAATGGTTAGGTGGGGGCCATCATTCAGTTTTGAAAAACACATTTAAAGACAGCTGAATAGCTAGTCTCTCATTAGGTTTAGACCTCACAATGTAAACCAGAAAATTTTCACTCCGTTTGACAATTGTCTTTTAGCAATCATAAAATTATCAAGTTCTTAAAGAATCAGGCTATCAATTTCTTCCTCTGAAACTTTTAGGGAAAGTCATATATTACAGGAAAGGTTCCAGAGCAGATATAGGCTCAGCAGAAAAATTATAGGATCATTTGATTTCGCTTATTTCCTTAGGGTTACTTCGCACAAAAGTCACATCCCAGTTAGTGATGGACAGTCCAGAAAAGAACCATTTCACAAAAAATAGGCTTCAAGGAGAAGAAACATTCTGACATACTGGTGTTATACTAAATACTCTGACCAATATTTGCAGCTAATTGCCTTAATAAGGTTTTTTTTTAAAGGAAATATTAGAAACTTTGTTTTCTGTTTGTCAAGAGTGGCTATGGTCAAGTCTGTGAACCTAAATAAAACATCTCTATTTTTTTTTATTATATGGTAATAATGTATTATTCTTGTTCGTTGAAAAAAATAAATAAAATCAAGTTGGGGGGTAGGGTAAAGAATGTTGCAGTTTTTGCTTTTTTGGTGTAATATGATCTAGTTCAGAAAGCTATAAATTACAGGATATAGAAACATGGCACCCTGTTCAATCCAGGAATGTAGAAAGTACTTCCTTCTTATATCTTTATTATTTTGTTTGCCATATTAACTTGATCAGACAGATAGTCCAAATTAGGCAAACCATAAGCCCATTTTTCTGTGTGTAAATCTTGATTAACTGACTAGAAACAGAGATCGTGTTGGTTTAAGTACCTAGTGGTCATTTGCATAGCAGTGAATATTGAACTAAACAAATTTGAAAATTAACTTTACTTCTGACATTTCAGTTCACATTTGTCATGTTTTCTTATCACTGTAGAATGAAAACTGATCCATAAGATAGTTTTATTGCAGGTTATTAGGTAAGGCAAAGCTGAACTTGCATTTTGTTGACAAAGGATGCATAGGATTCAATGTGTGAGGAAAATTTAATTGCATTTTAATGATCAAAGGAAAATATTTTTCAGATGTAAAAACAATCTTCAGAAATGCTTCTGCAAAGGGATTTATCCTGTGCATGACACAAATGTTCTGTCTTGTAACAATAAATTTTCTTTTTGTTTTTGACTAGGGTTCCTGGACGTCAGATGCAGTTGTAAAATTGTTAAAAGAGAATGAACACAGAGCAAGAATTGCAAAGGGATGCCCATGATTACCTACTTTGAGTACTATAGTGCTTTTGTAAATTTAAAAATTCCATTTTGGCATAAACAATATATTCTTTATAGCTCAATTGTTTCACAGATAAATTATTGTTTATAAATGGCACTTAAAGAAAAAGAAACTGTGTTAGCTCCATGTCCTTATGCTAACTGAACATACAGTGAAGAGCGTTTCTCTGAATGCGGAGCAATGAACATTGAGCTTGTTAATGTTTGAACTTCTCCATGTTCTTTCAAGCTTCCAGAGAAATGCTAGGGTGCAGGATGATATGTCACTTCTCTGTGAGGCACCAAGCAATTTAGAAGCAAAGAGTATGTGGGAAATGTGAGTGATCGTCTGCGCAAAAGGTATATTTGGAGGTTTAAAATGTATTTCCCTGACCACATTAACTGGGGCTAATATCTCTTCTTTTAAAAATGTGATGATGCAGACTACTGATTTGATAGCTCTTTGACCATAATTGCCAAAATTTTCAGTCTTAATCTGTTCCTTTATATGAAAACAACATTTTCACAGAAAACATGATTAAAGTCAGTGGATAAAATGAATACAAGTGAATGTAAAATATATCTGGATTTTTTGTGTGGCACTACCACTACCCATGGTATTATAAACAGTTTTTAAAAGACAGTATATGTACTCAGGCTTGTTCATCTTGCAAACCGCTATTCAGAATTGCATAACAAATTAGAGCGAACTGAGTTCTTCACCTTCTTTAGAGCGTCTCTGGACTCAAGATGTTCAGTGGACTGTAAAGAACAAATACTTCAAGAAGAAATAATCCTTTAGGAGGAAATATAATATTATTAAAATATTAATGGGGCCTGACTATGGATATAAGGATCTTTACAACTCTTTTGCCAAAACAACTATCAATATATAGTAAGCTAGTCATTATAGCCAGTCATGCACTTCTTCTCAAGAAAAATGATAAGATTCTAATTTAAACTAATTTTAAAAAATCCATATGCAAGTTAAAAATCTAAAAAGACAAATGGACTGAATGACTACTCTAATACATTTATAAAACAGTAGGTGCTCAATTTCACGAAATGTTTACCCCTGTGAACTTCAAAGTATGCAAATTTTCTCCAGAAATTTAACTGGAATCAAGCAGATAAATTTTTCCCAGCAGATGAAAGTGTAAGTCATTGTTTCTTCTTTGATAAGTTTTTTTTTTTAATTCTTGTTTCTCACAAATGTTAAAGTGCACTGGCTTAGAGCTTTGCAATTGTTCTTTGTTCCTGTGCAGTTCTCAGCATGCAAAATGTTTAAAAGGTAGGTATAAATTAATCTCTTCAGATTCAGCTATTATAAATCTTATAAAAAATTAATAAGTAATATAAAGAGATGCATAGCAAACAGTAGTAAGAACAGAGTTGAGATGATGAAGTGTTTTGTTTTTCTCATGGTGCATTCTATTAGTCTGTATTTTAATAGAACAATGACATAATAAAAGAAAATAGGTCAAAATTAATCAGTACACTTTCTCTGTGGATATGTTTATTTTATGTAGTCATAGACCAAAATTCTAAGATAAATGTCAGCTACTATTTCACAAACTTTCAGTTCTCCCAGTAACTAAAAAAGAAGCACATGAAAAGTAGTCAGATTATTCAGAGATCCAAATTCCTAGTAAGGAATTAACAATTATAATTTGTAGCTGCTTCAAAAGATTTCTAGAAAAAGAATTGATAGCAGTGTATATGGAAAACTGGGATAGATAACAAGGTTGAAAGGTGGCATTATGGCTGCAGGGACTTTTGTGTGCTCTGGAAAGGCTCTTAAAAGGTTATTGGTAGAAAGGAGAAACCAGGAAGCTAATGTTCATCTTGTCTCTGCAGCTAACCTTTTTCTTCTGCATTCTGAAAAAAGCCTCACAGGCAAAACATCACCTATAACCTTGTTTTCTGTTCTGTGTGTTTTATTAACCTTTCTTTTCGAAGCCTATAGTTTTCACTCGAGTGCAGCACTGATAACAATCTAGGTTGACTGATTATTATTTTTTACAATGAGTAAGGTGTTACCATGATATTGTTTCAGCAAAAAGGCCATGTTTAGTTGCCATGGAAATTAAACAATAATAACTGTAGTCTTTACTTGTCTATCAGAGTTGTCAATTCAGCTCCTGCTTCCTAGTACCAAATTTGGCATTTTTTTTTTTTTCAGTCTGTATTGGTTCATCTAGGTAATGCAGCTGAGCTTGTTCTGAAGTAGGAAACAAGCAGTTTCTGGCCCATTAGTAGCTGGATAGGAGTCTAGGCATCCATGGCACGTGTCCATGTTGATCAAGTACTAGACTCAAGAAACCAAATTTCTTTGTCGCAGCTGAGATGACAGATAAAAATGAGGGAAGCTCTGTGTTGCAGTGACTTTTGGAGACACAGACAACATTTCTTGTCAGAATTGTAGATCACCATCAATATCCTTGGGTTTCCAATCTTTCGGCACTTCTGGGACTGATTCAAGGCACAAACAATGAATCGAAATATCTGTGAAAAAAGCAAGAATAAAACACCAGCCATGCAGATATCTGACTTCCTTCTGCTTCTTAGTAAGAGGATGCGGTTTTCACTGAAGAAAGAAAACTTTTGTATCCTTGGGATTTCCTTAGGTTATGGCTGTTAGGGATTTGGGAGAACTTCCCAGTGCCTGTGTGGGATATATTATATAGTTGTATAGTAATCTCTGAATTGCATAGCAATTAATCATGCAGAGAAATGCAGTCCTGCTTCCCGCTCTGTAGCTATTATGCAAGGGAAATCATGTTCATAGGCCAAATGGGGCTGGGGTTCGCTCAAGTAGGCAGTACAGCTCTGGGATACTTCAGAGCATGGCCTGTCAGGTAAGTCTGTACACAGCCTCAGAGTAACAATGGCAGGTAGTGCATTCTCAACAGCCATTTCTCAGACATTGATGACAAAATAAATGTAGTCTGTGCACATCTTTTGTCTTCATGATTTCACTTTCCGGAACTGCATCTGGTTAAAGAAATGTTCTTCTGATCAATGAAGGATCTCTGCACAAGTAAATCCACCTCACTTCACTTTTTAGACAGACGGTAACTGCCGGTGTTCTCCTTGACAATAAACTGCTCCTTTGTGTAGTACATTCAGTCAGCAGAAACAGTCTCCCAAGCTGTAGAGCGTTTTTTTTTATTGAACATTGGCATCAGACTCCAAGGTTGGAGTACTGTGGTAACATATAGTTCAAGAGCTCTACAGCGAAGACACAAACTGTGTTATTGTTTTGGCCATTTTCATGCATACCTGTAACGCTACACATGACTAGCACTATTAGAAGGCTGTTTGGATAACTAGTTTACCAGTATATAGGTAACTCACTTCACAAGTTATAATATGTCTTTTTACTTTTCAGTACATTTTTTCTTACCAGTTTATATCAAAACAGTTCATCTCCTAAATTAACATGCTGGTATTAAAGTAAGAAGTTTGTCTTTCAGTTACTGAGGGGACAGAAGAATGAAAAATTGGAGAATGAAAGGGAATCTCCTAAAACTGATCCACAAGTGAATAGAAACTTTTCTTGCCCCCTCCCCCCAGCGGGAAAGCGGGAGGTGCCAACGAGCAGCAGCTCTGACTCCGCGGGGGCTGAGTCGAGTGTGACAGCGGTCAAACACCCTTGCGTGTAAGAGCAGCCCCCAGGGAGTGTGGACAACCAGGAGCGCGGGCGAGCACAGCCGGCAGAGTCGGCAAACAGAGCCAGCAGAGGCGGCGCAGCAGCCGGGGAGCAGCGCAGCAGTTTGCGAAGGCAGGGCATGCAGGGAAGGTGAGCGGGCAGGGTGCAGTCTCCCCTCCTGGCTACTCAAGTAGTGGGCATCGCCATATTCTAACTACGGTTACTACCTGTGGTAAGGCTGTTGCTAGAAGGAGTATGGGGACCCACACGGAGGCCCCACGCAAGGACACAGGTGTCCAGGTCTCTGGCTGCAGGGAGTGCCTGAGCCTGGCGCTTGTACCAGAGGACAGCAGAGACAACTGCTGTGTTCGGTGCGACCAGGTAAATGATATCCTCAGCCTGGTGGCAGAGCTGAAGGAGGAAGTGGAGAGGTTAAGGAGCATCCAGGAGTGTGAGAGGGAGATCGACTGGTAGAGCCGCACCCTGCCCTCCCAGAGGCAGAGGCAGCAGGAGGGGGCTCCAAGAAAAGCAGAGAACCCCCTACCCTCTTGCCACCGAGCAGAAAGAGGGGACCTAAGAGATGGGGAGGAATGGAAATGGGTCCCTGCTCGCGGTGGCAAGCAAATCCCCTCCCGACCTCCCTCACCTGCCCAGTTGCCCTTAAGCAACAGATACGGAGCTCTGGAATGTGAGGGACCGGCCACCGAGGTTGTGGGGGAAGGTCCATCCGGGAGGTTGCCTAGGACAAGTCAGTCAGCCCCACATATTACGACTGCCTCGGCTAAGAAAAAAAGGAGGATCATTGTCATAGGCGATTCCCTTCTGAGGGGAACAGAGGGCCCGATCTGGCGACCGGACCCATCCCACAGGGAAGTCTGCTGCCTCCCTGGGGCCCGGGTTAGGGATGTTGCGAAGAAACTCCCTGGTCTGGTGCAGCCTTCTGATTACTACCCCCTCTTGGTAATGTAGGTTGGC
>Ga0065711_1030255_pt1 | contig 33124 bp, 33 predicted proteins | sample Hoacrofraction12_FD_59098 | JGI IMG/M metagenome (GOLD analysis project Ga0065711, IMG submission 59098) | Hoatzin crop microbial communities from Cojedes, Venezuela - Epithelial fraction 12 v2 (version 2) | ecosystem: Host-associated > Birds > Digestive system > Esophagus > Crop | place...
CAGAATCCCCTTTGGTGATTGTTTTACCTCGCAACTCACGCACTCTTGCCTCTAGACTTGAGGTGGGTTTTCCATCCCACTTCCTCATGGCCTCTCCGTGGTCACGCAGGTAGAACCACAGGGTGCCCCGTGGTGTGTAGCCTCTGTATTCTTTCTCCTGAGCAGAGAAACGCTTGCCCCTAATAGCTGAGACACTGGCCCGCACAGGTGGGGAGTAGGATATATTCTCTTTGATTTGCCGTGCCTCCCAAGCCAGTTTCTCCATAGCTGAGACAAGGGAGGAAGAGAGACTTTCCTCTTATTGCCGGAGTCGGACAGCGACCTCATTCACTGTTGGTGCCTCCTTACCTTTCCAGTTTACAACTGCCAGTGAGTTGGCATATGAGGAGGGTGCGCTCCGCACAAACTTCCTCTACATGGATCGTGTGCACTGGACGACTTCTGTGTCTGTGGGTAACTGCTCATCGTCTGGTTCATTATAAACCAGCTCCTGCACAGCTAATTCCCTCAAGTACTGAATACCCCTTTCCGTATTGGTCCACTTGCCAGGATAACATACAAAATCGTCACTGAGGGGATACCTCTCCCTCACGCCTGTCAGAAGTCTCCTCCAGAGGCTGAGGACTTGTTCCTTTTTCCCAATGGCCTTGTCAATGCCCCCATCCCTGGCCAGGGATCCCAGCTGCTTGGCTTCCTTGCGCTCTAATTCCAAGCTGCTGGCCCCGTTATCCCAGCACCGCAGCAGCCAGGTGGCAATGTGCTTGCCTGAGTGACAGCCGAAATCTTTCCGCATGTCTCGCAGCTCGCTCAGGGACAGGGACCTGGTGATCTCTGTCTCTGTCTCCCACGATGTCCCTGGCTCATCATCAACACTCCCGGAGCGATCTGCTCTCTTTGCGTCTTTCTTTAGTTTTACGGGGGCGACTGCTACTGGCACAGGTTGGCCATTGGGCTCAGCCGCGATGCCTGCTGCGGGAGATGGGGCTGGAGCAGCTGCTGTGCCCACCGGGGAAACCAAGGCAGACCCTGCATCTGTGTCAGCGGCAGCCGTGGTGCCAGTCGGGGGGGCTGTGACTGCCTGCTGGGTTGGAGGAGCTGCAGGGCCGGCTGGGGGGGCAAGTGCCAGCCGCAGTGCCTGATGCTTTGTTTCTCCCTCTTTCCCCTTTAGGGCACTGAACTGTGTTGAACTTGGCTTGGTAGGCGAGGGCCAGACCCCAGCACATTGCTGTGATTTGTGTCTCTCTCGAGTTCCCAGGGTGACAGCACACTTTTTACAGATGCTTTACTAGTTTGTCTGGGTTCTGTACCTGTTCAGGGGTGAGTTTAAAACACATCGGGGTGCCCTCTGCTCCAGACACCTGCCCATGCTGTCCCACATACCCAGCCACTCACAGCTATCCGGCCCCGGGGCAGGTCTCTGCACGATGTTCTTAACTACATGTTTAACCCTAAACAAAACCTGAAACCCATTCAGGAGGCAGAACAATAGGAGTCTGCTGGCCTGTGCATCCCACGGGTATTCGAAATTCTCAAAAGCCTTTAGGACTACCCTGAGGGAGAGAGGGGGGGCAAAAGTGAGGGGGAAGGCATCCCCTCCGATTTTCCCCACAGGCTGGTTTCGATTATTAACAAATTCTAGGACAAAGGATGTGAGGTATGGAAATGACTGCAGTGCCTCATGGAAATACAAGCCTAATTTAATGTACAGTGATGTTATCGTATCATAAATTGATATCATACAGTACAGCAAGATCATCATCCTTACCCTTTTCCCCGAGGTAATGAACAGCACAGCAATGAATACATACTGCAAATAAGGATTCAAAAACCACAGCCATCTGATCAAAGACAGAGTAATTTTTTTTTACCGGCAACTATTTAAATAACAAAGAAAATGCCAATAACAAAATTTAACAAAATCTAAGAAAACTGTTTTAACACACACTGCTCAGCCCTGCCGTTATCCCTGCCCCACACTTGGTCGCCAAATTTAATGTTGTGGTTTGGCTTCTGCAGGCAACAAAAGTGCCACGCCTCTGCCCCTCCACCAGCCGAAGTGCCGAGGAGAATGGAAGGAAACAGGCAGAAAACTGGTGTGTCGGGATAAGGGCAGTTTAACAGAACAGCAAAAAAAGAGAACAGGAACAACAACGATACAGATGACGAGAAAACACAACACAAACCGCACCACCCAGATAGACTCTCGAACCGGACCTGCGCCCACTCTCCAGAGCCGCGAGTGAGTCCCTGACCCCAGTTCTCCCCCACCGGAACCCAGCATTACGACACATGGTATGGAATACCCTGCTCTGTTTGGCCAGGTGGGGTCAGCCCGCCCGACTATGTTCCTTCATGGATTGCAGCGAAAATTAACCCTGTCCTGGCTGAACCCAAGACATAGCCAAACACTTTTGATTGTGGGTGTGGAAAGAGCTCGCAAGCTGACATCCTAGCTTTGGTGTCAGGAAAGGATCTGTCCTGAAGACCTAGAAGTATGTCAATAGATTCCTCTCTTCTACTCCTATTCCCTTCCCCCAGCGTTTGTGTAGGGGTTTGATTGCATACATCTGTGGATATTTCAATAACATTCATATAGCACAGCTATGTAGCCACCTATCTTTGCAAGTGTAAAATAATGCCCTTTTTCTCAAAATAATTTTTCCTGTTTTTTCACCTTATCACAAGCATCCTGAAGGTCATAGTTTAACCCAGTATGTCTCTTGCAGGTTACATTCCATTAATTATAAGTGAGAAAAATAGACACCTTTAAAACTCATTATTCTATCTTATCTAAACTGGAAGATACTCTTGCTGCCGTAAAATGTCATCAGTCTTTTAGGAATTAATTTTATACAGAAAAACCAGTTTGACAATCAGTATAATTACCTATTTCTGGGCACTTCAAATTTTTGGAAATTTTTAGTTTTCTAAAGTCATCATTAAAAAAAATGAGAAAAGTTCTTACAATATCCATGTTTAGTAAATCCTCACAGTCTAGTCCTTATTTTTGCCACCAGTTTATTTGTTTAAAGCACTGTAGTGATGCCGTGAAAAGCCGGAATTGAAGACTCAATAGTCGGCAGACTATTAAGCAGGTATTCTTTATTACAGCGTTGGGCACACGGGGGATCTCTCCTGCAAACGTGTGCACCGAAGAGACACAGTTACTAGGTATTTATGCTATGTTAACATACATATTCATTACATTTCCAAGAAATCTTTATCATAGTAATGGCTTTTCCAAGAATTCATTAATATATGGTAAAGTCCGTCACACATGTTTGTTTGGCGTCTCTCGGCGGGGGTCTTCAGATTATCCTGCAGCATCCTTATCTCTGTAGTTTGCATACCTGTTCTCCCAAGGCCCAGGCGCCTAAAGGGATTATTCCGGAGTGCCTTGTTTTGCAACCGTCGGAATTATTCACAAAGAACCAAGACTTGTTTCTGACCACCTGAAGTGATAACATCCCCCACATGTTACATTTGTTACATTTACAGTTATCAGTAGTAATTTTAGCAATTGATTAAGTGAATCTCTAACAGGTGATTTTGAGAACAATGAATTTGCGAAAGTCCTGACAAAGCTGAATCAAATCCAACTTTTTCTTGTTCCTTTGCCCCAGATGGGGCAAAAAAGGGCATCTCTGTTGAAATAGTGTATATAAACCCCTACTCATTAGAGGAAGAATCTGGCTGAAGGAGAACTGAGAAAATATTGGAGACAACAAATATAACTAATAATGGAAAATACATGTTTTTAGACTGCCTTGAAATAACACCACCTTTTTAAACCCAATCTAAACTGCATGAGTGAATAGACTTAATCGGTGTCTGTTTCCTACCAAAATGTTTCAAAATTGCCTCTGCCCAGAAGGATGATAAGGCTCTCACTGAAGCCTTGAGAAAAGATGTGGAGATTCAGTCCTTAAAGGTCAGCTAACACTTTATCCTTTTAAATCTGTTTTTATTTACAGGTGAATATTTGCTAGCACTCTTCTGATAAAATATAGCTATATATCAAGTCAATATATTAATAAATACCAACAATAAAGTATTATCCCCTCAGTTCATTCATAAATAGTATTCCTCATACTTACAAGACTGAGAAATGTACATGAGTAAATGTAACTAAAGTCAGGTATACTTGACATAAAAATCACTTCTGCTGTCAGTTTCATCTAAGATTGTCTTAGGTTGGCCCGGACTGTGGTAATGTCATTTTCATTTCCTTAATAAGTGCTTAAAAAATATTCTTACTGTGATATTTTTTCTTCTAAAGATATAAGACAATTCAGCACAAAGATGCGATGCAGCTTTTCTCTCCCAGTCTACAAAATCCTGTACCTCAGTCTATGTTCATAATTGCATAACGCAGCTTTTCTCTCCTGGTCTGCAAAATTCTGTACCTCAGTCTATGTTCATACTTGCGTAATGTAGGAAGGTTGGTGCAGGCAGTACTAAAGTCGTTACTGATGCACCAGATCACCCACTATAAAAAAGTATATGGTTGCTCAGTGATGCTAACAAGACAAACTCAAAGATGTTCATGATCCTCACTCCTACTCGCTGGCTTGTATTCCTGCCTTGACCTAATCCTATCCTCATCCCTGGAGACATGCCTGATACACTGGGCTGGAGCTGCCCGCAGCTGACCCTCTGGCCTGCCATGATCCGTTGCTGTTCCATGGGGAAGCCCACTGGTCCCACTGCCCTTTCCTCCAAGGAACCAGCCTGACTACTTTGCAATCCGATGCAGATGCAATGATCAGCACAACATATATGCTAACTGCTCATGTGCTGATGTTTTTTTTAATCTATTTATAAGCTTTACTACATAACCTACTAAAACCTTCCAAGTGTTAATTCCTTCATTGTCTTCACAGAGATGTCTTATTAGTTAATATGACATACTGATACTTACAGATGCAGACAGAGAAAAAAATTGGGCTAGATCTACAAATAGAGGGCCTATATTTCAAATCCATGTCCTCAAAACCAAGATACTGTTATTTTTGTCTTTTTGAAGGCCAGAACTTTACCACACATCTGCATTTTCACCTACTAATATTCACCTAAATGTTTTTATCTGGCCACCATATCAGTCTGCTTTCTGACAGTGCTGGGGAGTCCTGTGCCTAAGCCCTACCAGAAATCAAAGGGTGTCATTTTCCCAGACTACTGCAACGCAGATCTAATCATCTTAGATCCCCTGTAATATGTTTGGAAGATCTGCACAACTCACATCTGCACAGCCTACAGTCAGACAGGGTGACAGTGATGCCATACCTGCCCTTCATCCAGGACTGAGGGACAACCACACTAAAAATTCCAGCTACGCTAAAAGGAACCTGAATGAAAATGTCCCAACTCCCAAGTTAATTTCCTGATTACTCAACTGCCATGTATTTTTGAGTGGGTCTTTCTCAAAAGTCTCCTCAAAACTCTCCTCATTTGGCTAATCCCCATGCATAAATAAAAACTAATCTTGGGGCATTGAACAATGTTTAAAAATGAGGACATCAAAAAACCAAATTTCCCTTGTGGATTCACACAAAACTATTTGTGTACAGCTACAAAGAAAAAGCTGTCACTTATTATAAAATAAGATCCTCTGAATTACAGCAGAAAATTCTTTCTCCGGATTTCTTTTCTAGCTACTGTTAGAAACAGTCTTCTCATATTTATGAAACTGTTCATGGGTGCTTTCATTCACGGTAGCCTTCATCTTTCAGTTTCTTAAATGCTTTTTCTCATCTGCTATGAAGTACATGAAACTAGACTCCATTATTCCATTTTGTCTCATCTGAAGGCAAGTAATCCTTCAGTCTTCCAGATAACCCTCCAAACGCAATTCTCATGGCAGTAGATGGCACCTGTGATATCAAGTTTATTTGCTTGTCCTTGGTTTATTTGGAGACATTTCCTCTAAGGTAATTTTTTTCTTTAATGAATTTAATAAGTAATTTGGACTTCTTCTTTATTAGGCTGTTAATTCCAGGCACTGTATGTATACTACATGGGGAAGAGTTTCCATAAATAGCTTCTACATGTATTTTACATCACAGAAGCACATTCTCCATACTAATGGTTTCTGGTTTTACAGGTAGTGATGAAAGGATGTCTGAATTGCTGGAGCACTAAGAACTCTTTTCTCTCAAAAAATAAAGAATATGTAAAATTCATCCTTTCCCTACCCCATGCAGGTTTTGTTCTGTCTTCACCTTGTGATTAGATGTTGACCCTACTGAAATGTTTTAACTCCTTTGAAACATGAGCAGAGAAATATAAATCCTACAAGATCAGTTTAATAAAATTAAATTGTTTGCAAATTGAAGTACAGAAGCTACTTTCCTACACAGAACATTATGATGTTCTCATTTATTGAAGAAAAATAATAAATGCAAGGTATTTTTTGGTAAGCTGGAATGTTTGTGTTATTAACTAAGTGCTCCTTTATGTGTAGTACTGAAAAAAGATTATATTGATGTCATAAAATTAAAGTTATAGTTAGGATTATATAAAGTCAATGAAAGTGATTTGTACAGCTGCTAAGAGATTACTGTGTTAACTCAGTTATACCCGGCTCAGAAATGAACATCTAAATTAAGGAAATGCATATTAAATCGCTCCTCAGAGGACAGACTTCTGTAGCCTGTTGCACCTCGTGTTGTTACAGTTCATAGTACAGAAAAACTGTCCTGATTTTACCAACAAAAAGTTAATTACTCTACTTGATTTCTACATATATAAGCTGCTACTGTACTGCATTATTTATAGCACTATTGGCTGGAGACTTATCTGGTAAAGTTGATAGGTATGAACTTGTCCCTAGTTAGTGTCCATCTAATTTGATTGTCACTATTATTTCATGTGCAAGTATGTTTGTGCAAATGCTTGCTATTGCTTTTCTGTAATTTTGGCTCAAAATCATACTTGAGATGCCATTTCCTCTACATAACCTCGGTTGTTAAATCAAAATACTGAAGTTGCTAAGCGGTCTTCATGCAGCGTTGAATAGCTAAAATCAAGAAATGCAGGCACACAAGGTGGTTATAACTACACTTCCTTCTCTGGACAGATTAATTATAATCAAAGAAATTTTTAGCCAGTTTGAGATTGCATAATGACTTCCAAATTTATATGGCTTCACATTATCAGAAAATTATGTTATTAACGTGAATTTTGTACATCCAATAAAGAAATGGCATTAGAAAATTAAAGCAGCTCAGCCATACTTTGCACAGAGTATTTTACACTTTTCATTCCAATGTACCGAATTCCAAATTTTCTGCCAGTTTGGTCTATTAACTATGTGATTTTTTTTACATGTATATATAAAGGTTATGTTTACAGGCTTCTAAGTCCATCCCCCATCACTTCTTAACAGATTCAACTTGAAAGCATGGAAAAAGGCTCAACGGTATGCTCCAGAACATAGCACATTACAACACTGCATTGTGTATGAAAATGATTGATTTTTTTAATATGTTTTCAAGTAAGGCCACAACATGCTGTCTTTGGAAAGAATAAATGTTCCTGCTAACCCTGAAAATTTAGCTTATTTCTGGATTTTTCTATTGCACAATGAAAAGCCTTTATCAAAGAAATACAGAGCTCTAACTTAATTCTACTTATATGATATTTCTTCCCTTCCCTTCTTGCTGGCATTCTAATGAAAGAGTAAATATTTAACAGATAAGGAAAAGTGTGGCCAGAAGGAGTAGAGAGGTTATTGTGCCCCTGTACTCAGCGCTGGTGAGGCCGCACCTGGAGTACTGTGTTCAGTTTTGGGCCCCTCACTACAAGAAGGACAATGAGGTGCTGGAGAGTATCCACAGAAAGGCAACAAAGCTGGTGAGGGGTCTAGAGAACAAGACTTATGAGGAGTGACTGAGGGAGATGGGGCTGTTTAGTCTGAGGAAGAGGAGGATGAGAGGGGACCTTATTGCTCTCTACAACTACTATTTCCTGACTTAAAGTTGTAGACAGAACATTATTCTGCCTGTGGACTCAATTTAGGATTTCAGTGAAGGGCTCTCGGAGGAAATATAGCTTTATAATGAAAGTTGAAGTTGAATTTAAGACTCTTAGTTAAAAAGAGATTAGAAAAGCTAAGCTGTCAGAAAACTGAGTTCTATCTTAAGAAAGACCTGCTATCCACTGTGAATTTGAGGTCATGCCCAAGAAAAAAGTCAGTTTGATTATCTGGAATGATAGACTTCTCATAGCATTTTTTTTATAACCAGCTGCTTTACATTTCTCAAGAGCAATAAAGAAATTGCAGCAGAGAATTGCCTCATCTGGTCTTTACAACAGTAGGACTTACTAGGTTTAATTTTTCAAAAGTGTCCACCACTTGACAACTGTTCTCCATAGAATCATAGAATGCTTTGGGTTGGAAGGGATCTTTAGAACTCATCTAGCCCAACTCTCCTGCAGTGAGCAAAGCACACCTTCAACTAGGGATGGTGCCTCCGCTACCTCTGTGGGCAATTTGTTCCAGTGTTTCAAAACCCTCATTGCAAAAAGTTGCTTCTTTATATCCAATCTAAATCTTCCCTCCTTCAGTTTAAAATGAATAGCATAAAACCAATGGTCCTCCATGAGTATGGAGAAACATAATCATTTATCTTTACCTGCTTTTCACTGTTCTCTGTAGTCAGAAGGTTTGCATTACCTCTGTTCCATTCTTACAGTTTTGTCTTCCCACGTTTTTATGGAGATTTTGCTATCTTTCTTTTAAAAACACAAGCAAGTGATATACAGATTTTTTTAATTATTATTTAACTGTCAATGACTACATATAAAGGAGCATTTTTTAAAGCATTTCATTTTCTGGGCGCTCATCATATAAACAATAGGTAACACACCTGTGTAGAAACTTGGCTTGTCTCACCTGAAACTGGGGAGCACTACAAGCATGCAAGATGACCCGTTTACAACTTTAATTGATGTATTTTCATTAACATATGGTAATGGTAATAACAATAATAATACTGCTTGCACAATAAAGACATTTTAGAAAATATATTTCCTGACAAATGCACAGGGTTTTAATCAGATAATATAAACAAAACATTCAGCATACCATATATTAATTACAATATTCTGTGAAATGGTATCTGGTGCTTTGGTAAATGTTAAACAAACACTTTCAGAAAACAATAAACATCATTAAACTACTATTAGAAGAATCATTTAATGCCAAGGGAAGATAACTTACAGATCAGTGTCCACTATAAGTAGATAAACTGGGTACTGACTGCAGGAAAAGCCCTCACTAATAAAAAACCCTCCACTTCTCTTCATGGAGATAATAAGTATTTCTGCTGAAGTTAAGCTTTTCACACTTTCGTAAGAAGGAGGTAATTTAAAATGGGTCTGCTGAGAAAGTTTTATATTGGTAAATGATAAACATAGACTTCCCTGTATGCAATGTGTGCAGGGTAGATTTTCCAAGGAACACAGTCTGTATTCCTTGGTTGCTAAGGAAAATCCCATCTGCTCTGTTCCTTGCTACCTGAGAATGTATGCTGCATGGCTATTAAATCCAATTAATTTCAAAAGACATATATACCAAACCTTGAAATAAGAATTAAACCTGGAGTAAAGTCTGAACGGATTCAGAGGGAAGCAACCTGCCTACCAGTTGAATTGGAATTTTCATTTTTACTTTCTACTGTTATTTTGTTCAGAATTCCACCTGTTCTTTTTCACTTTAACATACAGTAACAGTAATCCCCACAGGCATAAAATTGTATTAATATATGACCAGTCTTTTAAAAAAAAATGTAGTGATCAGCTGGTGCGTTGTCTGACAAACTATGCGGATTAGTTTAAGAAATTTGTCCTGTGTACCTATTGTACATATCATCTTATGAACATATCACAATCTATTTGTAACAGAAAGAAGCAGAAGAAGCCTCAGATTACAAATTCTAGAAGAAAGAAGCGAAATTAGGGCATTTCCTCACATGTATGTCTCAGCATTAGAAAATTAAAAGAGAACATCATAATATCTCTTATTTAACAATACTTTAGCTGCATCATATGAAAATAAATTTTAATTCTGAGATTACAGAAGTGCTTGTTGATGTGTTTAAGACCCAGTATTACGCCAGAGCAATGAAAAGCTCTGAATTTGGATCTATCTCAGAAACATCAGTTCCTTACAGAGCCTGCAAATGCATATTCATAGTCTGTTTCACCTCAGTTTCATACAGCCAGCTCCCACTGTTCCATAAATGCTACACGAAGAGGAACAGTGACTGCCTCAAAAGAATTTGTGCAAAGAAAGAAAACTGACCACCTTCTTCTTCACGGGTAGTACAGACAAGTCATAATCCAGCCCCATTGTCTTCTAGGAAAATCTGCATCCTTCCCCTTGAACAGATGCAGGGTTTTTAATAAATTAACACAAATATATATTCAAATTATGACAAATCTTGGTGTGGAAGTGCAGCCACTCTTCTATATGTAACCAAGTCTGAGGATATTTCTTTCTGAGAAGTTTAGGAAATTCTTGTTTTATAGATAGAAGACTACCATCTTCAGGTGGTGTGATGGATGCCCCAACTCTAACAGTGTGAAGAGCAATTTGGTTCAGGCATCACTGATTGACAAGAAGATTAAAAAATCTTTTGAATGTTTTCAAATTAAATAATAGAAAGAAACAAGAGAATTGTAGTGCAGCAGTGATTATTACTATTACTTAAATAACTTACCATGCCTGGAACTTTACAGAGAATTTGGTGCCAAGAGACATAGAAGTAGCGTCTGGTTTGTAACACAGCAATGTTCTTCAACACAGGAAAAAGTTCAATGTGTCTTTGCAGAGGCAGAGCACATATATCAAAAGCTCTTCTAGCTTATTCTTCAAATGCCGGCTGTGAATGAAAAGTTCAAAATCTATAGCTTTAGTTTTATATTGTATTCCTCTTTTACCCATTTCTTCAGAACCAGACTTCAGAGGACTTGCGAACACCATTAGTATTATACGAGATTATTGCCCTTCTAGACTGAAAGGTGAGATCCAAAATTAGTGAACAGAGAATAGCAACCAACCTTAAAAAAGTGGACACAAGCATAGGTAAAATAGAACAGTCACCAATTTTGAAGTCATGCAGAGCGCTCTCAAAAATCAGTCCCAATTTCTCTGCAGTAATGCATGAGATCTATGCACTAGTTTCCTTGTTTTGAAAACTTTATACGTTCTTCCAAAGGTCTTCTGCTTTGCTCAATGAATATGGCACTAAAAATACCCGAGTTCTATGTTTGGTCTGTTCTGTCACAGAAATTAGTCAGAAAAGTTTGCTCTCTCAAATAACTCTAATCTTCCTGGTTTCTCTGTAGAACAAGGAGAGAGGTGCTCTTTACCTGCAGTTTCTTCCTACTCCTGTATTTATTACTGATGTAGACCCTCCACTTCCCATCTCTTTTAGAACTGGAATTTTCATGCATTAATATCTTTTGCTATTAAGATCTAAACAAAAATATAATCCTAGTAACCTGGGTGGCAAATGGCAAGTAAGCATTTCCTCATGACATAGTTTGTTCTCCCAGCAATTCACAACACTGAAAATAACAGATTGTTGACTTTTGTTTTACCTGCCTTTTTCTGCTTGTTTCCTTGAAGAGATTCTTTTGGTTAATTTCATGTAAGCAATCAAAGTATAAAGTAGATAAACTGAAACTCATGCAAAGTAATTAGAAGATTCCTGATTGTCCACAATCAAGGTCTTACAGGAACTCTTTCTGAGAGTAGTAAAAGAACTATAGAAGATCCAGTCTCTGGGCATAAAAATCACATCCTACTAATTAAATATGTCATTATTTGTCTCTCAAGGCTGCAATAATTACTGTTTTGCAGATGCAGCATGCTTCATTGTTTATTTGTCCTACACAACCCAACATGTAAAATTCCCATTCTTGTTAAGAGAAAATTAAATCAATAAGTCAATATACTACTTTTTTGGAACGTTAAAAAAGCTTTTCTACACCTCTTGGAAGGTAAAGACTGTTACCAGCTGCAAAGAAATGTGACCTCTGAGTGCAAGACTTTGTAAAAAATAAATAAACAAAAACCACACAAATATATCTACATTCCCTGACATGTCCTGTTTTCAGCCAGGGTGGAGTTCAGCTTCCTCCCAGTATCTGCTGTGTTTTGGATTTAGTATGAGATGAATGTCGATAACATTGTATCACCCTTTAGAGCAGTGCAGCAACAGAGTGGCTGACGCGCTCTATTAAGATGTGTCCTCCCACCAGGGGAAGGAAAAAGGAGGAAAAGGGAGAGAGACTCACAAATTTAACATTAAAAACACTAAGAACACTAACAATGTTAATAATAAGAGAAAAAAACAAAATATACAAAACCCAATATACTTTCCTGGAGCTGGGTGCTGGGGTGCTGGCACCCTGCCTGCAGATGCCAGGCAGGTACCAGGAGGTCCCGGACTGGCTTCAGCAGTAGACAGGAACTGGACTGAGGAATGCACGGACTGGAATCTGGATCAGGATCTCAGGCAGGACAAGGAGCAGGGTCCTCTTCAGAAGTTGGTCGTGGACAAAGAGAGCAAGATCCTTATGACCCTCAGCTGTAAACCGAGTATGACATGCACTACCATGAAATACCTCGTTGGTTAATATCGGGTCACCTGTCCTGTCTACCCCTCCCTGCAAGTGTAGCCCTTTATGACTCCTCATTTGCTGAAATTAAAAGTTCCGTTGGTGACTTCGGCTGCTATAGCAGTAATTATAAACTGAGGCCTTTTTCTACCTTGCAATTGCTCAATATAACTATAAACATTAGATGTTACCAGCTTTGGAGCGGACACTGTAAAATATGCAGCTGTCTTCAGAAAAAATGCAGTTACTTAGAGGAACTTCGATGCAAGGAGAAACCTCTAAATGAAAATCTGTTCTTTTTTAACCAAAACCAGGATACACTGATGGTTTTAGCTGTTGCTAAGAAATCAAGGATTTTTTCAGTTTCACATACTCAGCTAATGAGCAGATGTGCAGGAGCTGGGAGGGAGCCCAGCCAGGCAGCTAGCCCTGGCTGGCCAATGGAAAGACTCCATACCAAAAATATCATGCTCAGTTTATAAATGGGGATTGCTGGGACTCAGAAGTCCCTTTTTTCCTCTTTTTCTTTTTTCAGGAGTTTGAAAGTTTCCATGAGTTCGGTCTTTTTTGAAGGAGTTCTGGGAAACTCGAGAAATCCATGAGTTTGATGTTCCATGCTTGCTGCTCAGGGACTGGCTACGCAATTGGTTGTCAGGGAGTGAGAAGAAAATTGTCTTTTTACTCTTTATTTTGCATATTCATTATTGGTAGTACTGGTAGTAGTATTTACCTTTGTTGTTTTATTAAACTGTCTTTAGCTCAATCCACGAGCTTTAATTTTTGTCCGTTCTCTTCCCCATCCCACTGTGGGCGAAGGTGAGGGGTGAGCGAGTGGCTCTCTCTTCCTACTTCCAGCTGCCATGTTAAACCATGACACATCTACTACATACTCCTCTGCAATCCTAACTCCTCCCTTTTCACCTTCAGAGTCCAAAACAAGATTCACAATGGAGTCAACAGAATTTCCTGGAGTGATGGAGAGTAAAGAAATTTGCTGCAGAGGAAAGCTCCTTGTTCAAAATAAATCTCCTTCAAATTCTATTTCAGCATGCATGAAAGACACAGAAACCTACAGCAAATGAAAGAATATAAAATAAATTTCTTTTGGAGTGTGGCAAAATGGAGAAGAAAGAAAGAAAGAGGACAATGATCACGTAGGTGTATGCACTGGACCCACAAGTAAGGAAGTGTCAGATGACACATTTCAAACCTCAAACCACATGCTGTAGATAAACACTGCCAAACTGCTTTCACTAGATTCGTTGATTTCAATTGCAGAGAGAATGAATCAATTCTGACCTTCTTTCTGTCTCAGGGTCCTGCAGTTCAGGTGGTGTTCCCTGTATAGAAACAGACACTCTTCAGACAGAATGCTTGCCAGTTTGCCATTAAACACAAATTTATCTTCCTCAGGTCAATATTATACTCATAATTACTTATTCGCGTCTACGGTCTCCTCCAGTCTCATACCTTACACATGGGCATGCAGAGAATCGCTGGCTGAGCTTAATCAGTAGTTAACAGAGAAAACAGCTGTAATCTGCTCAGCAGAAAACTTAACAGAGCTGGAGACCTTTTTTTCCCTCTGAGAGAAGCTTTTTGAAGCTTTCTAGAGCAATAGAGTCAAGTGTTTTTATGCTCTGCCTTCTCAGACACCTCATATGTTCAGCTATGTGGCCCATGATATTCAACATAACTATTTGCAACTTCTTATGATTTCGAGGATTTAGGTGATAAATACCATGCAAAGACAAATACCATGCAGAACTTTCAATATCTTCATCAATGACACGGTGGGATAGAGGCCACCGTCAGCGATTTTGCAGATGACAAGCAGGCTGAGTGGTGCAGTTGACACACCTAAGGGATGAGATGCCATCCAGACCTGGTCAGGCTTGAGACCTGGGCCTCTGTGAATCTCAGGAGGTTCAACACAGGCAAGTGTAAGGTATTGATACAGGTTGGGGGATGAAGAAATTGAGAGTAGCCCTGCAGAGAAGGACTTAAGGGTACTGATAGATGAAAAGCTGGACAAGAGCCAGCAATATGCACTCACAGCCCAGAAAGCCAATCATTGGCTACCGCAAAATCCAGCAGGGCAAGGGAGTTGATTCTGCCCTGCTACTCCACTCTAGTGAGACCTCACCTGGATTTCTGTGTCCAGCTCCGGAGCCCTCAGCACGGGAAAGACATAGACCTGTTCGGAGCGTATCCAGAGGAGAGTCACAAATATGATCAGACAGATGGAACACCTCCCCTGTAAAAAAAGGCTGAGAGAGTAGGGGCTGTTTAGCCTATAGAAGAGAACGCTCCAGGGTGACATTATTGTGGCCTTTCAGTACTTACAGTATGCTGATAACAAAGATGGGGACAAACATTTAAGCAGGGTTTGTTGTGATAAGACACGGGGTAATGGGTTTTAACTACAAGAAGGTATATTTAGAATAGCTATAAGGAAGAAATTTTTTATAATGAGGGTGGTGAAACACTGGAGCAGGTTGCCTAGAGAGGTGATAGATGCCCCATCCCTGGAAACATTGAAGCTCAGACTGGACTGGGCTCTGAGCAACCTGACGTAGCTAAAGATGACCCTATCCATTGCAAGTGGGTGTTGGACTAGGTAGTAGAATCATAGAATAATAGCATTGTTTGGTTTCAGTTGGGTTCAGGGACCTTATAGAGCTATTTCCAAGCCCCCTGCCATGGGCAGGGACACCTTCCACTAGACCATGTTGCCCACAGCCTCATCCAGCCTGGCCTTGAACACTTCCAGGAAGGGGGAAGCCACAGCTTCTGTGGGCACCCTGTTCCAGTACCTCACCATCCTCCTAGTAAAGAATTATTTCTCCCATCTAATCTAAACCTACCATCTTTCAGCTTCAAGTTATTATCGCTTTCCCTATCACTACGTGCCCTTGTAAAAAAATCCCTCTCCATCTTTCTTGCAGGCCCCCTTTATGTACTGGAAGGCTGCAATAAGTTCTACCTGCAACCTTTTCTTCTGCAGGCTCAACAACAACCCAAACTCTCTCAGTCTGTCCTTCTAGAAGAGGTACTCCACCCCTCGGATCGTTTTTGTGGCCTCCTCTGGGCTCGCGCCAACACATCCACAACTTTCCTGTGCTGAGGGCTCCAGCGCTGGGCACAGTGCTCCAGGTGGTCTCACCAAAGTGGAGTAGAGGAGTAGAATCACTTCCCTCGATCTGCTGGCCACTCTTCTTATCATGTAGCCCAGGATACAGTTGGCTTTCTGATCTGTGCATACACACTGATATGTCATGTTGAGCTTCTCATCAACCAGCTCCCCCAAATACGTCTCTCAGGGCTATTCTCAATCCGGCTTCTGCCCAGCTTTTATTTGTGCTTGGAAATGCCCCAACCCATGTGCAGGACCTTGCACTCAGCCTTGTTGAACTTCATGAGGTTCATACAGGCCTACCTCTCAAGCCTCAACTGAAGGTCCTTCTGGATGGTATCCCTTCCTTCCAGCGTATCGACCATGCAACTTGGTGTCGTTGATAAACTTGCTGAGTGTGGCCTTGGAAATCTTGCTGAGGGTGCCCTCAACCCCACTGTCCATGTTGCTGACAAAGATGTTAAATAGTACTGGTCCCAATACCAACTCCCAAGGAACACTACTCGTCACTGGTCTCTACTTGGACATCACTCCATTGACTGCAACTCTTTGAGTGTGACCATCCAGCCAATTGCTTATCCAGCAAGTGGTCCACCTGTCAAATCCATGTCTCTCCAATTTAGAGACAAGGATGTTGTGCGGTACAGTGTCAAATGCTTTGCACAAGTCCAGCTAGATGACATCATTTGCTCTTCCCTTTTCCACCAACACTGTAACCCTGTGGTAGAGGGCCACCAAGGTTGTCAGGCACAATTCGCCTTTAGTTAAGTCATGCTGGCTGTCACCAATCACCTCCTTATTTTCCATGTGCCTTTGTGTAGTTTCCAGGATGATCTGCTCCATGATCTTGCCGGGCACAGAGGTGAGACTGACTGGCCTGCAGGTCTCTGGGTCTTCCTTTTTTCAGTTTTTGACAACGGGGGCTATGTTTCCCCTTTTCCGATCAGTAGGAACTTGACCAGACTGACACAACTTCTCAAATAAGATGAATAGTGCCTTAGCACCTTCATCTGCCAGATTAAAAAAAAAAACAAAAATTAGTAGAAATTCTGACTTTGTTGACAAAGAGCAAAATGCAATCCCCGTGTGTCTGTTTGCTGATCTTTTCATTGTACTAAACCAAAATGAATTATTTTTCAGAAAAATGTTCCATTCCTTGAGGTGTAGTAAACAATCTGAATGTGCTGTAGTTAACCTGTCTTTTTCAGAAGCAGAATCTTGCCTTTAATATCCAGCTTTGATTAGAAGCTGCAGGGTCCGGAAATGAACAACTTTTAATAATGTGAGAATTTAGATATCATTGTAACAGCTAAAAGCTAAATTTCAAGCAATGCATCACTGATCTGGCATGTAAAAGGGAAGCTTAAAAGTGTGGCATACTACCGTGTTTGAGATATTAGACATTTTTGTGAGATGCTGTTTGAAAGCAGGCCTAGCCTGGTATTTGTATTCAATAACCCTAGGGAAGTTCTATTACACTACTATCAGTCTCCACCACTAATACCTCCATGAGTGTAGACTGCCTCACCGAACATCTCCTTAAACATCATTTGCTTCTTGGAACTTTTTTGGACTATAGCTGTTCATACATTACTGTAATATTTAAAACATTTTAAATTAATAATTGTATTGGAAAGTTTATAATTTTATTTTATTTGCACATATTTGAGCAAGTGGATATTCTTTCTTCTGAAGAGTAAAATAATGTGAATCTTTTAGGTCATTCAGTGACACTGAAAAAATGTGGCTTTTCATTTTCCAAGTTACAAAAAACAACATTTTTTAATGTTACCAGAAATAATGTTTTCCAGTTAGGATCTATGATTGTCCAGTAATTCTCTTTATATGCTGACATCTGTATGCTAACGCAGTTAAATAAAGGACAATGCTGAGCACTGACATAAAGACCGTCTTTTTGGCAACATAATGACCTTCTTATTGACGACCTATGTAAAAATCAAATGAAAATTTTAAGCTTTGTTAAGCAGCATATGGAAGACTATACTTAGACAAAGTAAAGAAAATTATTATGATAAAAATAATAAAACTAAGGAATTTTCTGTAATATTTTGGAGGCAGCTGTTCATCTCCACACTCGTACAACCACGTGCTTTTCACATTTTGTATTTAAAATCAGTTGTCAACATTATATGTGTAGTTCAGTGTCTGGGAAAGAATTCTGTACATCAATATCATAGACTGACAAAATGTCTGGCAATCAAAGGTGCATTTGGATGCTTGACTGGAAAAAAAGAGGCTGTGGACAAACATATAAATAGCCCAGTGAACTCATTGAGATCTTTTAATTAGAGTTGAATTCCTTTCTTGACACAGTAATTGCCCCTATACGCCACTATTACCTTTGCTATTATTTCTATTGGAATTTTGTGGGGCTTCAACAGAAAGAAATCTGCAGTACTTTGTAAGCTTGCTACTTACATAAACCATTATATCTGACCAAAGGCTCAGGATTGATTTGGAAAAAGGATTGAACTTGAGACTACCACTTCTACGAACATACTGTTACTAAAATATCACACTATGACTGGCTTTCTCACAGAATCCAGTATCCACTTAGCACCACAAATAAATACATCTGCTATCGGTCACTATTAGTATTTTGCAGCAAAAACAACAAATAAATAATATTTACATAATTTATAATACATGTAAATAATTACTAAACAAAATACTAAGTGTGAACAAGACATAGAAGATGTCATACATTAGTGAACTAAGAAAGAGAAGGGTCCTATATACCTGGAGGACAGGGTCAGAAATACTTCACTTGAAAGAGATGAAAATCAGATTACTTTAATAATCGCAGTGACACAATGGATCTGAAAGGAGAATTGTCATAAAACAGAGGGATCAAAATGGAGACTAAGAAGATGCTTGAGGCACAGGAGAGTTCTGAGGCACATACAAGCTCAATAGCTAGACTATCAGACAGGAAATGCTAAGTATAATGGAATCAACTGATAGATACCACTACTCGTCCATATTTATTGGGGAATTGAAATAAAAACTCTAAAAGCCTACTGAGTAACATTAAGAGCAAAACACAATTGTCATAACAGAAAGAAGGAGCTGACAATTTTCGGGCAAGAAGCTGAAATTTCTAGTACCCTTGTTTTAAACCGTGATGAGGAAATGTAATAGTAATACCACTCCTCAGTTTAGCTGTAATATCACCTTCAGGAAGAAAGCGTCATTCGATGACTTCTGCTTTCTTGTGTTAGTGACACTGTCAATGTCTAAATGGAGTTCAGGCAGCTTGGAAAAAAACACAGCATTTTAAGAAATTCTCGTTGTTGCTTTTTATTGTGATATTAGTCACCCTACGATTTTGTGATCCTTTTTGTATTTACGTTCATTGGGCACTTCAGGTTTTGAAATGTACTTGGCCAAATTTATGAAGAAACCAAATTTTACATTTCCCACTGCTGAGTACTTGCACTGTACCACATTTTAGATGAGATACTGCATTGCTTATGAGAACAGAGCAACAGCATTCTCAAAAGTACTACAGATACAGTTTTTACCAAATTTTCATAAACAGAATGATACACAACATTTTGTTCTTTGTATGGAACTGAAATATTCTTAATGCAAAAGTTGAAATATGCTCATTTATGTCATAAGTCTAATCAATCAGGATGATGCACAACACATTAAGTGGAAATGGATTCCTTAAGAAAATATTGTTGCCTAGGCATTTTTCAAGGTAGAAAAGCAATTACAAAACCCAGTCAAACAGGATTGGAAACTTTCACTTAAGAGTGGTATCTGAAAGGACACTTGAGAAAAGAAGAAACAGGTTTTCTTCTGATAATGGAAGACAAAAAAAAAGAGAAAAAAGCACATGAAATACTAATAACAAGTTCAGTAACATAGGTGAGACAAAGAGTTTCAGATTCTGAGATAGCCTTCTTACTAATAGGACAGGTCAGGGATAGCCTTAGGTCTGCACATTTCTAGATCTCAAGGCAGTCATTGCATTTTTCACTTTGATTCTATTCTTGAATTCTTACTAGACAATTTTCTATAACGGGAAGGTGGGTAAAGTGCAACTTCCCTACCCAGCAGCTGGAACATATTTGGGTTAGGAGTGGGACATTAACTACTGCATAAAACAAAGCTTGAGAGGGAAGAATTAAAATACAGACAATATGCCCAATCCTGATATACACTGTTGTGGTTTCTGCTCTGATTTTTACATGTAATTCTCTCTAATTCAAGTAGTAAACATCTGTCATACAGGAGGTATTTTTCTTGTGTTTGTAAAGACACTGTATAAAAATATTTCTTAGCTTACCAAATGAAAATATATAGCTCTGAATTTGCATTTTAAAGAAACACTTGGAAAATACAGCTACAAGGGACAAACATTTCAGACCGTCTTTTCTCCAGTGTTTACTAAGTAATCTTAATTTCTCTCTCCCCCACTGTCACATTCAGAAGATTAATCAATACATAACTGGTACAGATTAATCTTCTACAGCTATGTTGTACTAACAGTGCCTACAAATTCTCCCTTTTAGATTCACTCAGTAACAAGTAGGGGCAAATATCTTGATTTTAGGACACTCCTTTCTATGTCATTAATGAGTATTTTTTAATCTTTACTAAATCTGTTCCTCAAGAGACAATGAATAAATACATATTCCTCCTCCCAAACGCTTAAGGCAGAGAAAGTTGCATTGCTATCATCAAGTCACTAAGTGACTTACTGGTAGTTTCTGTGCTTCTTGTTCCACAGTCCCTAAAGTCATGTGGGAAGGGAATATACTGGCATATAAGAAAATGCTGAAATTCAACTCAGCCCTTTTTAGTCTTTCAGAACATTTCATATAACATTCTAGAGTTACTTTTCATTTCACCTCTAGGCCTCTGGTAGTGGTACTGTTGGAAAAGAACCATCCACATACACACAAAAATATCTACAAAGGCTCTTCTGAGATTACAGCCTCCTTAGTGTACAGCCTCAAAAGAGTGGTTAGTCTCTCAAGAAGACACTCAAATCACAGCTAGAAGCAGAGCACACGCCATCTCCACTGCTGAATCCAAAGGCGATTGAAAGGTTGGGATTCTGTTCTGAACTCACCTGAAATCCTTAATGATAAACTCAAGTAGTGCTACTTAGAAAACCAACATATTTCTACTGCTACTGCGTAAGATTATGGACTTCTTAAACCCTGAACATCAAGAAGACTTGAGGTTTTATTATAAGCCATCTTTATGGTTTCCAAGACAAAGACTAGATTGTGTGGCTGGCCACTGCGTTCAGAAATTGCAGTGTCAAACCTGAAACATGACCTGAAGTGTTGATCTCTGGTCATGACAGGAATGATGACTTCAGCTGTCCCAAAACGATAGCAATACTTGCTTCTGTAGGTCTTGTACAGGGCAAAAACCATTATGTATACATAAGAAGCAAATTATGATTTGTTTTGGAAATACACATTGCTGTTCTCACAAAGGTTAAACCTCTTCAAAAAACAATTTCAGTAAGTACCAGCTTTCCAAAATCTGCACATAATGGAGAAATCCATTACTTAGGTAAATATTGCAGCATGCAGATGACACAATATCAAATTCCCTTTATGTACATTACAGCATGGTTTCTATCTCTCCTGTTTTCCCATGGTTGGCACTTAGTAAGAAATGCCTGCAACAGAAAGTGTAGGAGAAAAAGAAAGATAAAAAACTATTAAAATAATAATGATATTAGTAGTAATGTGGTTTTCTTTTATGATTGGGGATTAGGAGTACTCTCCTAATTCGGAGAAAGATTTACTGAATTAATTTCTTTTTTCTCCCCCCATTCTCTCTAAGCTCAGAGTTGTATATTTGCTAGCCAACATGTAGTATAGAACACCAACTAATGCGTCCTTTTGGTTTTCTGTTTTTCTGATTTTCGATTTCACTGACTATTTATTCATTCACAGCAGTGGAAATCTAAACCACAAAACTGTGTGCCACATAATCGTCTCTTAAAAGTTTTAGTATTTGCTATGTCACGTAAATCAGACTAGACAGGTGCACACTGACTAGTACCTGGACTTACTATTTTCTCTTTCAAAAGTGGTTTAAATCAGCATTCATTGTTCATATTATCAGTATCACATCTGTGTTTCTGCTATGTACAATTGCAGCATTTGACTCGAGAAATTTGTGTGGCTTACAAAGAGCAAAGTATTCACTCAGTAAGGTTACAGGTTGTTCTCAGGCACAGCAAAACAGTACAGTACTCAAGCAAGAGATCACATTTTCCCATACTATATCACACTCATATAATAGTATTTCAGACTTTTTTTTCTTTTCTATTTTATAGAGAATTTTCTTAAGCTATACATAGAAGTCACAAGGAACATTAGAATTTGAACTCACAATAAGCTTGATGGAACAGAGGAAAGCACAACCTTTCTCAGATTTCTTTGGTTTAGAAGGAGCATGTTGTTCATTCCCTTTCTTGTTCCCCTTCAAGTAACACAACTGTGCCCACACAACACAGTTTTCTCTCCAAAATCAACTGATTCCCTCTCTTAGCCAAGCAGTAGCGTTATGTAAAATGTCATCTAGTTCTCTCCAGTTGAATGAGATTAGATAAAGCAGCTTGATGCTGAATTTGTTTGAGAAGGAACACACACAGACAATGCAATTGTCTAACTGAAATTACACCTTATTACAGTGAAACAGGAAAATGTTATGCATAACAAACATTACATAAAAAATAGATCTTGAAGAACCACAGTCATGGGAGAGAAAGATAGATTTCTGACTGTATTTTTCTGTTTACCCAATTGCTTTAATTTACCTTCAAACCACATGCTCCAGCCTTTGCACACAGGAAACGTACTAATGATTAAAATGGATCACTTATCTGTAGAATAATTCAATTACCATGTCAAAAAAGGTATAAGAATTAGGCTTTGGATGAGATCTTTCTCCTTTCCAAAACATGCCCTTTTGTAAGTGTCAATACCAAAATCTTCCAACAGTTCTGACATACAAATTTTCTGTTTCAATTCTCAGTTTTCACAAGGGCCTGAAGTCAAAGATGAAGAAACAAACACACCTTTGGCTACTCCCAGGTTTGACACGTACAAGCTCAGGTTGTGACTCAAGTCTTGTGCAATAAAAGTAAATATATTTTCAGTTCTGCCCTAAAAATATGTATACAGACATTAATTTATATTGTGAAGTTAAAGCACTCTTCAGAACAAAAGGTAACTAAATTCTTAATACTTGATGAAGAAAGGAAATGTTAATTTCTTTGACTTTTTTTTAGTTTTAGTAAGGAATTATCAGATATTAATGTCATTTGCTGCAATTTTTTACAGCTAAGATTTCCATTATTCTTGTTCATCTGCTTCTATGCATATTTGTGCAGGAAATGCAAGTGGGCAGTAAAGATTCCTTGTCCTTGAAACTGGAAGGAAAAAAGAACAAAACAATCATTATCTAAGAAGTTGTATGTCATTTAGTATGAAGGTAGTCACTGAGTAGCTCTTAATGAATAGCAGTTAACTGTGCTGGAAAGCCTGTATTTTCCAGTGCACAAAGCAAAATATTTTTTCCCTTTAATAACAAAATTCAGATTGCATTGAGATTTAGAGGAATAAATTCTTACAAAACATAATTCAGAAAAGATTTTGTATTGCACTGATATGAAAATTAATTTAGAAATAGAAATATTATTTCTAAAGATTAATTGCAGTATTGATTATAGCTGAGCAAATAACAGAAAAGTTTTCTTATATGGAATACGTTCATCATGTAGAAATACTTAAAAATACAGAAAGCTGAATTCACAGGACTCCATTTGAATACTCCTGCCATTACTAAGTCTGGTCTACTAACTATAAGTATGATAGGATTGATGTGTTCAACAGATCGATAAATAACTATAAAGTGCATGGTATCTTGTGTAGCAGAGTTCCAATGCAAAAGACAAACCACAAACAGCTTATGTGAGGAAGTAAAACATGGGACAAGAATAGTGCATAAAGATAGGGCTGTTTTGAAAAAGTTAAACCAAATCCACATTCAAAAGAGAAAAAAGATCTTTCAGTCATAAGTATATCTAAGAATTATTTTTTTGCAGATGGATTCATTAAAGCTGAAATATCATATTGAAAATGAATCATAAATGTTGGTATTTTAATGGTTTTTCAGCTTCCAAATTACAAGGGAGGCAGGTATCTAGTCATAGAAATAACTTTGAGAGTATGTGAGATTGCTTTTGCTCCCTCTGTAAATTTGGTCAAATACCAGAGGGCTCACAGTAGTGGCTTTCCTATGAATACGTTGTGTTGCAAAGCTAAAGCAATGAAAGTGTTAATTGAATTTCACTTCACTGCCTGCCAGTGAGGAGATAAAAATGGAAATTTTCTAAATTGAATTCTTCTGCTCTCTCTAGTGAGACTATGTACTGTACATTGAGGACATCCAAGGACAGATATCATTGCTTCATTGAAACAAGTTTTCTAGCTATAACCCTCAACAAAAAATATTTCGTTAAAGAATTTCCTCCTTACTGGGCATCATTATTCCTGTCAATGCACTGCCAGGGAGGAAAGATGACTGTCGTTCTAGGTGATATTGAGGCCAATGATTTCCTAAATTGGTGATGAGACAGTCTGAAGTTCTGGCAGGGAATACAACAGAATTTCATCGTACTATTCTGGATGCACAGAAATGTCAGACCAGGCATTACAGTGCAAGAAAACCCTTACTATCAGGCTAGTTTTATAGCCAATATCTTTCCTCCTTTTAACAGTTTGCAGCTAGAATGCAGCAAAAAATACATACAGCCATCCTGATTCTGCTTACAGAAACTCTGAGAAAGTCAGTAACATTTTCATAAGCATGTCAAGAGAAGAATGGAGAGTGTAACACTAGGCAGGAAATAGTCAATCATTACCTACAGATAACATACAGCAGAATTTGAGACATTCTCGTTAAAGCCTGATGGTAATGCAGTTTATGACTACCCCTATAGAGTAACTTCTTGGGGGAATGCATTTATGTGGATTCCTCCAGAGCTGAAGATACTACGGGACTTTGACAGAAAATAAGGACAACCATAAAATTCTTCCTGGACCCCAGTCATTTTATCTTCTTATTTATTTACTCGAGCCCAGTATAATTACCTGCTTACACAAACAGGGACAGGCAACTTAATTTTTTTGGTTCTCTAAAAAAGAATACTGTAAATGCTTTTTTAACACACCACAGTAACTGTGGGAAAACATTAACTGTTGATTTTCACAGAACACCAGATGTATCATTTGGGTGTTAGGAGTTTGTTAAGGAATTACTGTGCTACACATCTGGCATTCATTGTGGTAACAGTGCACTCTTTTTTTCAACAACCTTCAAAAAAATATTTAGTTGCCATTTTCCTGTGCAGTAGGAGAGAAAAGGTGATATAACAAAAAGGCAAATACGAAAAGAAGACTGCTGTACTATTTCTAAGGGGTATTTTTTGACTATAAGATATTTTCAGTGACTTGCCAGAAAATAAAAAGACTTACAGCTGTAGTGCAGAAACATTTATATACATGAAGGAAAACAAAAGTAAACATAATGTGCATAATAACCTCTCTTTCAAGTTTCAGATTTTATTTTATTTTTTAGAAATTTTGTTAGTTTAATGTAAAATATTGTTTCATGGCCCAGATGTAAGAGATTTAAAGTAGAAAATGTAATACAGTAACTTTTTTCTTCAATGGCATTATAATGTTAGTTGAGTACCTGAAACAGTATAAGAGATATAAGGCCATAAGGTCATGATATTTAGCTTGCAAGCTAATAAAAGGGAAAGACTTCTTCTCACAGAGATGCACAGAATCTGTTCCATCTTATAGACTATAAATGTACTTCTCTTCTCTGTTAAGACCGTCCAAGCAGAGCTCCATTTATGGAGGTTATCGTCCAAATAAAAAGCTAGTGTGCATGTCATTTCATAATAGTGTTAAACATATGTCTCAGAAGAGTCGTTAATAGCTGCTTCCACCAATGAAGGCTTACTTTCAGTAATAATAGCAAAGAAGTTAATGCTTACTGTGAAAACCTGACATGTCAACTAGCCACTGAAGTTTGCCTTGTTTGTGTGAGATTTTTTTTAATTTCAAGTAAAAATAGCAATTCCAAGCAATATGTTATATTGGTGATCTTGCCTTAAGCTTTTAACTGCCTGTGGAATCACTTTTTTGTTTCTCAGGAAGAATTAATCCTTTGACATCACTGTTGCTCTAATCTATGGCTACCCTTTCAGACTAACCTAACTTTTTCATCTTTGAGATTATGATTTTCCCCTTGACTCAACTAAATATGAAAAAGCAGTGGAAATTTACTGCAAATGACATCAGCAGACACACATGCAGAAATAATCCATTCCAAGATTCCTCCTACTATTTAGAATTTATAGGGGTTTTTAAAATCTCAGATTTTCTGTTAATGCTTCACTTTCATGCTTAACGTCATCAGTAATATGTTTAGTCTATGAGAGAAAGAAAAGCTAGATCACCGTAAGACAAGGCTATCTTCCCTGACATTTTATAGTGAATTCATTTTTAATATAGACGAGCGAGCAAATGAAACACAAGTGTTTTGGTTTCGGCTGCCGCCGGCAACAAAAGCGCCACGCAGCCGCCCCTCCTCCCGCCGGGGTGCGGAGGAGAATGGAAAGAAAACAGGCAGAAAACTAGTGGGTCGGGATAAGGGCAGTTTAACAGAAGAGCAAACAGAGGGAACAGTAACAACGATGATAGAGATAAGGAGAAAACACGACAGAAACAGATCCTCTCTCTCGGACCACACCGGCGCCGCACGCTCCCGAGCCACGAGTGAGTCGCCGCCGCGCCACCTCCACACCGGAACCCAGCAATGACATCCCATGGTATGGAATACCGGGATCTGTTTGGCCAGGTGGGGTCAGCCCCCACCCCCCCAGCTGTGGCCCGTTCTGGAGTCCTGTGAAAATTAACCCTGTCCTGGTCAAACCCAGGACAACAGGACTGCATTAGAGGCTTTTAATTTCACACAGTAACTGATGTGGATGCCTTTGGCAGGAAAAAAGAAGCAGCCCCTTTCTACAGCAGTTTCAGTCATATTCAGCATGTTGTCAACTGTTGGAGTAGGAGACAGACCCGGAAGTAAATATGTAATCTCAATATGAGTATGGTCGTTCTCCTTTATTAGTCAGCAAAACAGGGTTTATATAGGGAAAGCAATGACAACCTCTGATTGGTTAGATAACCTTAACCATTTATGGGCAAAATGGCTATAACTCGCTGCGATTGGTGCAAAGCGTCATCTCCATGCGGAAGCGACAACAAGGCAAGAAGCGGCGATATGGCAGGAAGCGGCAAGGTGGCAGTCCCCCTGCGCCAGCGTTCTGGGTTCGCCGCTTTACTTTTGCAGCAGTGTTCTGCGTTCGCTGCTTTCAAGGCCTATTTCTGATACAAAGCCTGCGTTGCTCAACGGCACCAAACTATGTCCCCTCTCATCCAGCCAGGACTCCACAGTCAGCCATCTGCATTTTCAGTTGGAGATTGCAGAGGGAGTTTTGCACTAAAGTGCTGAATAGTTCAAAATTTGCCAAAGATTTTTATACTATTAGCTCCTTCAGCTTGCAACCTTTATGGAGGATATGAGCTCAAAGCCCTCACAAGAGCTCCTATTAGAACTCTACTGCCAAAGAAAGAGCTGGGATTGTTCTTTTTCCAGTGGACAAATGTTTGTGCTCTCGTGTTCTCTGGAAATCACCCTCTCCAGATGTGACTTATCTTGAGGTTCACAAAAACCTCATCTATTTCATATCAGTTTTTCTTCTGCTGCTTGTCAAAAGAGACGATTGCACCAAACATGAATTTTAATTTGTCATACAAAAATATATTTGGATGTTCCACACAGGGCTTAATATTTTTGAATGCCTTGAAAAATGCCTACACACCTGCCAGACTATAAAATCTTCAGTTTACTTGAGTTTTCAGTAGTAGGTACTTTTCATATTTTTTCATTACTCTTTGTTTCTCATAAACAGAATAAGCAGCTAGAAATAAATTTTGACTGCACCTTGGGAAGACAAGCCATCAGTTACTTGCTTTTTTAAAAGCTGCAATTTTTGATTCATTTTCAAAAAGAAGGTGGGACAGTTTGTAGCTTTTAACTGAAGTTTTATGATTGCTTAACTGTTGAATAAAGTAACTAAAAATGAGCTGCAGTTTTCAACATACTGAAGGAAAAAAGAAATCTACTGTGTATACTCCCAGGGACATGAGATCAAATTACATATTGTCATCATGCAGCTCTATATAAACTGATACTGCAGTTCTTCAGTTTCAGCTGAAACGAAAACTCATCAATTTTAACATTGCCAAGGTGAACCACATAATAAGAAGAGATATATGTAATATGCGAAAATGTATATTATAAATGTACAAGTGCATGCACATATGGTACTCTGCATTTTTAGAGTTTGATATTTTTATTTTGATTCTGCTCAGTGGGTTGCTCTGTACTTCACAGAACTGCAATAGTGAACATGGAAAGTATAATCCAGTGTGTTTTGTACCCTTTCTACCACTGAAAGGCCAGCTACACTTCCAAAAGTGTATTTTAGAAAGGAATTTTTCTTTGAGACAACCTGCCCTAAGCACTTCCTACACTACTTTAGTATAGTGTTCTTTTGGCAGAAATCTGTATAGCTGAGGATCCTGTCCTGTTCTTGTCTGTTTCTGGGTCTAGGGGCAGACAACCTATCCCACATTGCACTGTACTGCGAGAAAGTCATTATCATTAGTCCATCTTCGAATGTGTGTCTTGATGGGCCACCCATGATGTTGCCCTTCAGAAATCCCACTCCACTCCCTAATATGAAATAAATTTCTATAATTAGGCATTTAAGCGGTTAGAGGACAGAAATAAGCCACTAGTATAAACTGATGAACCAGTAACTTCTTTTGCTATATGCGGAGTCCACATTTGACCTCCACTTCAAGCACACAGATCACTGCAGAACACCAGACAGCAGCAGCCACAAACAAGAGATTTTAAACAATACAGAAGAGTCAGAAAACAAAACTGGAAATAGGAGTAGTAGCACTAAAAGTTTTAAAATATATATTTATATATTTATATTTGAAGTACCTTTAAAAATTGTGTTGGTAATTATTGAAAATTAGAAGGGGAGAAAGTGGACTGTATAGATTCTTCTGCTAAGGATCTAATCCTGCAAAAGCTTTTCACCTCAGCAGGCCTTACTTCTGCTATAGCACTGCTACCTTTGTACATGCTATTCAAATAATTTTTGTCTGTGCAGTAAACTCAGATATGTTATTAAAAAGCTTGTATATGCACTAAAATAAGCGTTATAATACTTCTTGATTTTAGGCAATCTGGGAACTGTGGATGCACTTCACCCTCATGTAAGAGATTTTGCATAGATATGCCTCCAAAAAAACTAAAAACAAAACTTCTCCTTCAATTTATGCTCCAAGCAAGCGATAGATATCAATTAAGCAATCACAGAAAACAAACTCTAACATCCACCTGTTAATAAGAAAGTTTTTCTGCCTCCGATCAGTAGATGTAAAAGAGTAAGATCAAAGAAACATGGTGGGATGACTCACACAACTGGAAGGTTGCAATGGATGGCTATAAACTCTTTAGAAAGGATAGACAAGGAAGGAGAGGCGGTTTGGATAGCCCTGTATGTTAGGAAGTGTTCTGATTGTCTAGAGCTTGACAATTGTGATGAAACTTGAGTGTCTATGGGTAAGAATATGAGGAAAGGCCAACAAGGCAGCTATCATAGTGGGAGTCTGTTATAGACCACCCAGCCAGGATCAAGAGACAGAAGAAATATTCTATAAGCAGCTGGGAGAAGTCTCATGATGGCTAGCCCTTGTGTCCATGGGGAATTTCAACTTACAAATGTCTGCTGGAAATACAACGCTGCAGTGAGGAAACAGTCTAGGAGGTTCCTGGAGTGTGTGGAAGCTTCCTGACGCAGCTGTTGAGAGAGCCAACTAGGGATGGCACCCTGCTGGACCTGTTTTTTGTGAACAGAGAAGGACGTGTGGGTGATGAGATGGTTGGAGGCTGTCTTAAGCATAGTGATCATGAAATGACAATTTTTGATTCTCCAAGAAGTAAGGAGGGTTGTTAGAAGAACTACTGCTTTGGAATTCTGGAGGGCAGACTTCGGCCTGTTTAGGGGCTAGGTTGACAGAGTCCCCTGGGAGGCAGTCCTGAAGGGCAACTGAGCCCTGGAAGGCTGGACATTCTTCAAGAAAGAAATCTTAAAGGCGCAGAAGCAGGCCATCCCTGTGTGCTGAAAGATGAGCCTGCAGGGAAGAAGACTAGCTTGGCTGAACAGAGAGCTTTGGTGGGAACTCAGGGAAAAAAAGAGAGTTTACAACCTTTGGAATAAGGGGCAGGTAACTCAGGAGGACTACAAAGATGTCACAAGGTTATGCCAGGAGAAAATTAGAAGGACTAAAGCCCAGCTAGAACTTAATATGGCTACCCATATAAAAGACAATAAAAACTGTTTCTGTACCTTAACAACAAAAGGAAGGCTAAGAACTTAATCTGGCTACTCATATAAAAGACAATAAAAAATGTTTCTGTACCTTAACAACAAAAGGAAGGCTAAGGAGAATCTGTATCCTTTATAGGATGCGAGGGGAAACACAGTAACAAAGACTGAGGGAAAGGCTGAGGTACTTAATGCCTTCTTTTCCTCAGTCTTCAATAGTAAGACCAGTTGTTCTCTGGGTACCCACCCCTCTGAGCTGGAAGACAGAGATGGGGAACAGAATGAAGACCGTGTAATCTAAGGGGAAATAGTTAGTGACCTGCTACACTTAGACACACACAGGTCTATGGGGCCTGATGGGATCCACCCAAGGATGCTGAGGGAGCTGGTGAAAGTGCTCACCAAGTCACTTTCAATCATTCATCAGCTGTCTTGGCAACCCTGGGAGGTCCCCGTTGACTGGAGGTTAGCAAATGTGGTGCCCATTTACAAGAATGGCTAGAAGTAGAATCCGGAGAGCTACAGGCCTGTCAGTCTGGCCTCAGTTCCAGGGAAGGTTATGGAGCTGATCACCCTGAGTGCTGTCATATAGCACATACAGGACAACCAGGTGATTAGGTCCAGTCAGCATGGGTTAATGAAAGGCAAGACCTGCTCAACTAATCTGATCCCCTTCTGTGAGAAGGAGACCTGCTTAGTGGATGAGGCAAAGGCTGTGGCTGTTGTTTACCCAGACATTAGTAAAGCCTTCGACACCATCCCCCAGAGAATTCTCCCAGAGAAATTGCCTGCTCATGGCTTGGATGGGTACAAACTTCACTGGGTAAAAAACAGGCTGGATACGCAGGCTCAAAGAGTTGTGGTGCATGGAGTTAATCTCAGTTGGTGGCCAGCCACAAGCATGTTCCCCAGGGCTCAGTACTGTGGCCAGTTCTGTTTAGTATCTTTGTTAATGACCTGGACGACGGGATCAAGTGCACCATCAGTCAGTTTTCAGGTGACATCAAGTTGGGCAGGAATGTTAATCTGTTTCAGGGTAGAAATGCTTCACAGAGGGATCTGGACAGGCTGGATTAATGGGCCGATTGTATGAGAATCAACAAGGCTGTCAGGTCCTTCACTTGGATCACAATAACCCCATGCAATACTACAGGCTTGGGGAACAGTCGCTGGAAAGCTGCCTGGCAGAAAAGGACCTGTGGGTGTTGATCGACAGCCACCTGAGTATGAGCTGGCAGCATGCCCAGAAGGCAAAAAAACCAACAGCATCCTGGCTTGTATCAGCAACAGGGTGGCCAGCAGAAGTAGGTAAGTAGTAAGTGCCCCTGTACTTGTTACTGGTGAGGACACACCTCGAATATTGTGTTCAGTTTTGGGCCCCTCACTACATGAAGGACATTGACACGCTGGGGCATGTCCAGAGAAGGTTGGTGAAGGGGCTAGAACACAAATCTTATGAAAGTCTGCTGAGTGAACTGGAGTTGTTCAGTCTGGAGAAAAGGAGGCTGAGGGGAGACCTTATTGCTCTCTGCGACTACCTGAAAGGAGGTTGTAGTGAGGTGGGTTTTGGTCTCTTCTGCGCGTAGCAAACTGGGGTTGTTCAGTCTGGAGGAAAGAAGGCCGAGGGGAGACCTTCTTGCTCTCTATGACTACCTGAAAGGACGTTGTAGTGAGGTTGGGGTTCGTTTTTCTCCGAAGTAACAGACAAAAGGACAACAGCAAATGGCCTCAAGCTGTGCCAGGGGAAGTTTAGATTGGATATTAGGTAAAATGTATTCACTGAAAGAGTTGTAAAGCACTGGAGCAGGCTGCCCAGGGAAGTGGCTGAGTCACCATCCTTGCAGCTATTTAAATGATGTATAGATGTGGTGCTAAGGGACATGGTTTAGTGGCGGACTTGGCAGTGTTAGGTTTGCAGTCAGACTCCATGATCTTAAAGGTCTTTTGCAACCCGGATGATTTTATGATTGTATGATTTTAAGAGACAATCTGGTCTTGGAAACTGCACCTAATGGTCTTGTTCTGAAAATCCAGCTAAAGAGAATGATTTCTGCATATAGATGCTACATGCTTAGTTTTAACTTAAAATTAATCTACTGCTGTCACAAACCAATGCTAGAAGGAGGGACATTAAGCGTCAATTTTTCATGAGAAGTTTTACGATTTGTGGTAGCTGCCTCCAGATAACTTCTGCATGCTGACCACCCTTCTGTCTGATATGACTGATCTATTCCACAGCTCCATAGAAAAATTCATGTCATGCTACCTAGGTGGAAACTTATACAGCCCAAAAGTGAAATTTCCTTTCTTTACTGCATTCTTCCGTATTACACAGAAAATAAATTCAGAATTTGTAGAAATGTCCTCCATAGGAATAAGTGATGGAACTGTAGGCAATGTCTGACCTATACTTTTAACACATTTAAGTTGTAGCTATATTTCTGCTTGTTTTTGTATATGTCTATGTTAAAAATTTTATCCTCACACGAGTTGGTTACACTAGGTATTGCTTTATTCACAACTCAGAGTTGGGCCATCACCTCAGTGAGTGGCAAAGCTTAACTTGCTAGACCAGTTTATATACATGTATTAAACCAATTACATCAAGTCTAGAATCTTCATAAGTTTCTAAGCAACCGTTCCGTTCCTTTAAGTACATCATTTATTAAGTTCTTTCTATTCTTCTGTCTTCATAGAATTCTCCCTCGCTGGTTTCAGGCCTTGCTTGGTTTCAGGGTCGTCTCGGCTTCTTTTGTGAATTCTGTTTGATACAATCCATACAATTAATTTCTATCCCAATTGCA
>Ga0065711_1030256_pt1 | contig 33124 bp, 17 predicted proteins | sample Hoacrofraction12_FD_59098 | JGI IMG/M metagenome (GOLD analysis project Ga0065711, IMG submission 59098) | Hoatzin crop microbial communities from Cojedes, Venezuela - Epithelial fraction 12 v2 (version 2) | ecosystem: Host-associated > Birds > Digestive system > Esophagus > Crop | place...
TGGAGTGTGTCCAGAGAAGGGCAATGAGGCTGGTGAGGGGTCTAGAGAACAAGTCTTATGAGGAGCGGCTGAGGGAGCTGGGGCTGTTTAGTCTGGAGAAGAGCAGGCTGAGGGGGGGAACCTTATTGCTCTCTACAGCTACCTGAAAGGAGGTTGTAGTGAGGCAGGTGTTGGCCTCCTCTCCCAAGTAACTAGCGACAGGACGAGAGGCAATGGCCTCAAATTGCATCAGGGAAGGTTTAGATTAGATATTAGCAAAAATTTATTTACTGCAAGAGTGGTCAGATATTGGAACAGGCTGCCCAGGGAGGTGGTTGAGTCACCATCCCTGGATGTTTTCAAAAAACATATAGGTGTGGCACTTTGGGATATGGTTTAGTAGGCATGGTGGTGTTGGGTTGATGGTTGGACTTGATGATCTTAGAGGTCTTTTCCAATCTATCATTCTATGACTCTATGATTTTACAAAAGCCTAATTCAAAGGCTTTGCCACCAAAAGCAGTTTTTAAGTTGTGCCGAATAGAGTCTGCTTGCTCTTTGCTTGCATTGAAACTACATCTGGCACAGCTGGCTACATAGTCTTAGTTTAGATGGAGCTACAACCCCCGTTTACAGCTAATGCACCAGTCACATGGCTCTTTCAACACCACTGCAAATGCCAGAAGATTAAGCCTTTGCTAACATAGGCATTAATACAGGCGCTTCGGTACAAGTGCCTTGTACACGATGGTGAGTTCACATCTCAGTGCTGAAGTAAAATCTTTACACCCTCACCATATATTTGCCTGGAGATACTATAAAGAAAGCTCTTTAAACCTTTGACTTAAAATTACCCTCTGAGATGACCTGTGTCTCCAGGGCTCACAAGAAGTGAAATACCAAATGCCCTTGAATACCTCAGCCTTGGGCCATGAAGCATTTCCATTTCAACCTCTTGCAAGCAAGCAGTGAAAAAGGAAGCTAACTGCAGTCAACCATCTGTGAAGGGCTCTATAATTACCTAATTTATTCTACAGTCAGGCATACCCTACCTGTATGTCTCATTTCAAAGAAAGTAATTGACCGCTACTACTGTAGAGTTCTTTACAGTTCCAGTATCATAAGCTACCAGCTTTTTTCAGAAGCACATTCTTGGATACAACAGAAACTATGACTGTACTGGTGTAGAAACATATACGTTGTAAATATTTTACTGTATTTGGGCAAAGAAGATATATAAAATTTGCCTCCAAAACCTACAGGAAAATCTTCGCTGCTGAGGGCCCTGCTATTATTAATTGAAACAAATTGAAACACAGAGCTCCCTTCCAACCCCTACCATTCTGTGATTCTGTGATTCTGTGAAATGAAACTAAATATAGATCAATCAAAAAAATGAAAATGTTATTCATAAACAACATGGCTTTACCTATAACATCGATCTGTTAGTGGTGTTATAACCAGACGTAGAGAATTGCCCAGATACTCATAACCATATTTGGCTTCTGTTGTAATCATTCGCACTATTACATCCTTCTCTTCCCAGTAGTATCTCAGCTGAGAAATCCATTGGAAGTCATTCAGATCTGTGATTTTGTCTTCAACCAGTTTTGCAACAACATCACGAGCTGCAGAGTAAGAGACAGATTATGTGAAAAACCTAAACACTTCTACTATTTTAGTTTACCTAAAAGAATGTATAAGTAAACTAACATTACTTATAGCTACATACATCAACATTTAGAGCAGTAGGTTTGCTTTCATGTTAGAATCACAGAATGGCAGGGGTTGGAAGGGAGCTCTGTGGGTCATCTAGTCCAACCCTCCTGCTGAAGCAGGGTCACCTACAGCAGGCTGCACAGGACTGCGTCCAGGTGGGTCTTGAATATCTCCAGAGAAGGAGACTCCACAACCCCTCTGGGCAGCCTGTTCCAGTGCTCCGTCACCCTCAGAGGGAAGAAGTTCTTCCTCATGTTCAGACAGAACTTCCTATGCCTCAGTTTGTGCCCATTGCCCCTTGTCCTGTCGCTGGGCACCACTGAAAAAGAGCTTGGCCCCATCCTCCTGACACCCACCCTTCAGATATTTGTAAGCATTTATAAGGTCCCCTCGCAACCTTCTCTTCTTCAGGCTAAACAAGCCCAGCTCCCTCATCCTTTCCTCGTAGGAGAGATGCTCCAGTCCCCTCACCATCCTCATAGCCCTCCACCGAACACTCTCCAGCAGCTCCTCATCTTTCTTGAAGTGGGGAGGCCACAACTGGACACAGTACTCCAGATGGGGCCTCACTAGGGCAGTATAGAGGGGAAGAAGAACCTTCCTCGACCTGCTGGCCACATTCCTCCTAATGCACCCCAGGATCCCATTAGCTTTCTTGGCAGCCAGGGCACACTGCTGGCTCCTGGTCAACCTGTCATCCACCAGGACATCCAGGTCCCTCTCCACAGAGCTGCTCTCCAGCAGGTCCGCCCCAAGCCTGTACTGATGCATGGGGTTGTTCTTCCCCAGGTGCAGGACCCTGCACTTCCCCTTCTTGAACCTCATCAGGTTCCTCTCTGCCCAACTTTCCAGATTCCAGATTCCAAGTAGAAAGGAATCTGCATCTGTTTTGCACAAGGAATTAGCTTAATTTGATCTAGGTTCCAGTGCCTGTTCTAAGTAGATGGGAGATAGTTATCATAGAATCATATAGATCATCTGGTTCCAACTCCCCTGCCATGAGCTGGGACATCTTCCATCAGACCAGGTTCCTCAAAGCGCCGTCCAACCTGGCCTTGAACACTGCCAGGGAGGGGGCAGCCACAACTTCTCTGGGCAACCTATGCCAGTGCCTCACCACCCTCATAGTAAAGAATTTCTTCCTTGCATCTAATCTAATTCTACCCTCTTTCAGTTTTAAGCCATTACCCCTTGACCTATCACTACATACCCTTGTCGAAAGTCCCTCTCCACCTTTCTTGCAGGCCCCTGCACGTACTGGAAGGCTGTGATAAGGTCTCCCTGGGACCTTCTCTTCTCCAGGCTGAATAGCCCCAACTCTCTCAGCCTTTCCTCATAGGAAAGATGTTCCAACCCTAGGATTATTTCTGTGGCCTCCTCTGGACCTGCTCCATGTCTTTGGTGTGCTGAGGCTCCAAAGCTGGACGCAGGACTCCAGGTGGGGTCTCACCAGAGCAGAGCAGAGGAGCGGAATCCTCTCCCGCACCGTGCTGCCCATGCTGCTTTTTATGCAACCCAGGATGCGGGGCTTGTGTTGTGCAGGACTGAGCAATCCCCTTTTGCCCAAAGACACCATGCAATAACTCTGTAAAGGTTGTTTAAAGTTAGAGAAAGCATTTTAGCTGCCTTTTTCAAATAGTTCACCCAACTAACAACAGCTGCACTGCCCCAGATGTAACAAGAGTACCAACAACTGAACATTTACCATGCACATCAATGACAGTAAGACCTCCAAGTGTCAGCCGGGCTCCACTGGACAGCTTTCCCCTCACTAACTCAACAATGTCCCCAATTTGTAGATTGCTCTTCTTCAAGAAATCCTGTCACAGAAGCAGAACGCAGGCATTAACACAATGCTGTAGCTAGCAGTTCCTAAGCTCCCATGGGTGCAGTCATTGGAGACAGTACTTCCAACAGAACATAACAATGGAAGACCTGGCACTACACAAATATTCATATACTGGTATTTTATTTTACTATGAACACTTCAAAAAGCTTTATGGCCTGAAAATAGTGTAAGCAGAAGTCTTATCTTTCTTCCTAATAGAAATTACAACATTCTACGATAGGACACGAGCAGATGCTCTCTGTTGGGTAAATCTGGATTAGATTTCTTCTATAAATTAGTAGTAAAATGTAAATTAATAAAATTAGTAGAAATCTACAATTCTCCTAACTTTAGTATAAACATTTTAAATTATTTTTCTCATTATTAAATGAGGAAGTTTAAAGAAATGAAAGATTAATGAGGTTTTCATTAATGACCTTGACAACAGGATCGAGTGCACCCTCAGCAAGTCTACAGATGACACAACAAGTGATTGACAGACCAGATGGGTGTGCTTCCATTCCAAGGGACTAGAGGAATAGGCAGACAGAAACCTCATGAAATTCAACAAAGGGGAAAGCCCTGTATCTTGGAAGGAATAACCCCATGTGCCAGTACATGCTCATGGCCAGCCAGCTGGAAAGCAGCTCTGCAGAACAGGACCTGGATGCTGGTGGACACCAAACTGAACATAAACCATTAATGTGCCCTTGAGGCAAAGAACAGCAACAGCATCCTTGGCTGCATTAGGAAGAACATTACCAGCAGGTCAAAGGAGGTGATCCTTCCCCTCTAGTCAGCACTGCTGACATCAAGTATGGAGTGCTGTGTCAGTTTTCGGCTCCCCCACAGAAGACAGGCATGGGCATACTGGAGTAAGTCCATTAGCAACCTGTTTTAGTTGGCCTTGCTTTAAACAGGGGTTGGACTACATGATGTTTAGAGGTCCCTTATATTCTGTGATTCACTGCTCTGTTATTCTTTCCCATTTTTCTTAACCCATGGATTGTTCAGGGTCTTTTCTTTGAAAGCAATAAATACTTTCAGTCCTGATTGGATCTTCAATAAGACAATAAATAATAACAACAATATCTTCAACTGATATTAGACAACACAGGCAAGTTAAACCTAAGATATTCAGTAAGGATACAGAAACAAAGAGCTAACATTAAAATTCAGTATTTGGTGTAAAGTTTATTAAAACCTTACTATCTCTACATTTAAAAAGCAGCCCAAACACTCTGTTGACAGAATTAATCCCCAAATAACACATCATCCACCTAGCTCAACTAGGATCAGACAAAAGCCCACTGAATTAATCAGAAATTATTTCCATTACTTGAGCATGGCTTTGATTAGCCTCAATGAAGTGATACTGAAAACCACTGTGATGACAGAGGCACTAAAAACTCATAGGGAAAAATCTCTTGTATGACATAACAGCTAGTTGCTGCACCTTTATCACCAGAAGAATCTAGCAATAATCAGATGGATAACTGAACCATTCTGTAAGGAAAGATTTCTGTGTGCTCCTTTCCCTGTGCCTTCACATGTAAAGACAGGAGTTAGAAATGAAAATACATAGTGTTTAACAACAGTCTGTCATTTTTTGTTTGGTACTTTTATATACACTGGTGTCACTTTTAAAAAAAGTAATATAATTCCCTTCAGTGGGACTTATCCTGACACACATCAAGGTAAATGAGAACTAGCCCCTGCTAAGACACAAGAAAAAAGGAAATAGACAGAAAATAAAACACACTGCAGGAGTAAACTGTAATATGTTTTTGACTGAGGTTCTTCTTTGCTACAAGGAGCTTTTTATTACTAAGCACTAAACTCTGATTAATTAACAGCAAGGTAGAAGAAAATCTTACTAGTAAAGTTCCTTTTCTTATAGCCTCAGACACTTCTTCTGTCCAGTAAATGGATGAAACGCAAATAACCACCTGTCCAGGCCACTGAAGTACCCACGTTTTTCGAGGAACCTTAAATAAAAATATCCATACCAGACACAGAAAGTCATATAAACACCTTAGATTATGGAACTGATAAGAATTACTTTCCCCAAATTTCTTTTGTCTCATGCTGTAAATAAATGAGAATCAGCATGGAAAGCTTTGATACTTTTTCTTCAAGAAATTCAGAGTTAAAGCTTCAAACTGGTACTACTGAACAAAGAGAGCTGGATTCTACTTAGCTTTAAACATGTTTCCCTGGTTAAGAATTTGAGCAACCTGTGCACGTACAGTTGCTTGTGAAATCTATTTTATACTATAATTTAGGAACAATTACCTTGATATAATCTCTTATGCCATCTTGAAGAACTTGTCTTACACTGGCCAGCATCATTTCCTCTACTTGCAAAAGCCATTTTTCTACCATGCCCTTCAAACAAGAAAAACAATTAGGAATCAATACACATTTCCTGATTATATTCCTCTTATAAAGCAAATTCTTTGAAATGTGTTAGGCTTAAATACACTTTCTTCTGATCTAGATGTGATGTATAGGAGAAAAAAAGGTCGAAATTTCCCAAATTCTGACAGCCGCTACTGCAGTTTAACACTGTCTGAAGGCAGGAAAATCAAGCTAACTCTAAAGACAATCCAGCTGAATCCTCATTCCTGTCCGTTTCAGCTGGATATGGTTCATATAAGCATAAACAAAAAATGCAGATCACAGCTTCCATGGTCAGGACATGTTTTGTTCCTGGAGGATTAAGGGAAAAAGGGTATCTGTAACTCACAACATGCCTCATCTCTCATCTCTTTTTGGTTATCATACAGCAATTCAGCTCCATACCTTCACTTTCAGAATAGCAGAAAAAGCTGAAACTGAGATACTATTCACAACTCATAAACTTGAAGACCATACTAGTGGAATTATGATGACCTAATTTTAATTTAAACAATCTTGTAATTATCTTATACTCACATTGTACCATTACACCTTAAAGTTCGATTTTTATTGTGAATCACTACTAGCTTTAGCAACAGCCAAAACAGTGTGAGTTACTCCTTGCATATACCAATGGGAGGCCTTAGTAGTGTGACAGTAGAGTAACAGAGATCCTGTAGTTTAATATCAATCATGCCTTCCCTTTGCCTTCCTGCCATTCTCTACACTGGCCCTGTTCCTCTCCCGCTTTCTACAGCCACTGAATAATAAGCTTATAGCTTATTAAGTTTAATAACCTTAATAAAACAGCATTCAGACGGTACTCTCACCTTTGTAGGACCTTTTGCGCCAAGGCAGCAGACTGTTTTTTCACATGCCTAGATGCTACTGTTTCTACTCAGCCCCCTTCTGAACTAATGCCCCGACTCTTCACTGCCAGTCATTCATCTTTTTCCTCATTCCTGTCCGTTTCAGCCATGCTGCGTACCATAGAATCACAGAATGGTTTGGGTTGGAAGGGACCTTATCCATCATCTAGTTCCAACCTCCCTGCCACGGTCAGCAACACCTTCCACTAGAGCAGGGTGCTCAAAGCCCCATCCAACCTGGCCTTGAACCAGTCTGCCAGGGTACCCACAACTTCTCTGGGCAACCTGTGCCAGTGCCTCACCACCCTCATAGTAATGAATTTTTTTTATATCTTATCTAAATCTACTCTCAGTTGAAAGCCTTGTCCTGTCACTACATGCCCTTGTGTAAAGTCCCTCTCTGGCTTTCTTGCAGGCCCATTCAGGTACTGGAAGGCTACTATAAAGTCTCGCCGGAGACCTTACATGGATATAGAGAGCTTGGTTTTTATATATATGTGTGTGTGCATGCGTGTGTGTGTGTATATATATATATATGTATTATCTGTCTACATCTTAAAAGTAGTAGGTGCATAAAGCTGCACAAAAGTACCTAGAGGAATTTACCCAAAAAGCTGTATGTCTTACTCCTTTTTGTAGTAAACCCTGTTGTTCTAGAGTACCACTCTGCACTCTCATGTCCTAAACACATTTGAGGATCTGATCCTAGATGTTTTAAAACTTGTTCCCCAAAAAACATACACTTCAGGCAAAGGAATAATTCAATATCACAATGCTAAAAAAAAAATAAATTACTTTTGCATTTGCTGGACAGATTTTATCTATGAAAGGAACAACTTCTTTCTCTGAACTGATCATGCCTACGATCTCCAGATCTTCTGTGAAATCCAGTTTAGCAATTCCTTCAAAACACTTCTTTAAATGTCGTTGTACTCGAAGGGGATCTTTTGTTTCAGACAGTATTTCAAGCAGCTCATCATTAGACAGGAAAAAGAATCTGTTAGAAAAACACAGTTAATGAACATGCACTTTCCAAACATGAAAACTGTCATTAATAATCTGCTGTACAGAAAATAAATTGAATTGGTTTTATTGTTACCTAGGACACTAGTGTAACAGAGAGGAAATTATTATCTCAAATCCCTGTTCTTAAGCAATTTTTAACATTATAAAACTTATCACACTTGCTTTTTTCAGAATTTCAACATGACCATCCTTTTATGCAGGGAAAGAAAGAAGGGTTCTCAAACTCACGCAGGAAAGACCAGCTATACCTTTGCATCCAATAAAGAACTTGTAAAAACATATGATTATGAGAAACAGGATTCTATAAGTCTCATGTATCACACAGATCTGCATAATTAGAGAGGGTAGGGCAGAGACATAACTGCAAATCAGCCATGGGAAAGTAGCAAGTTCCTTGAAAAATGCCCTGTACATGACAATGTATTTCTAACCATAAGTTTACACTGTGCTAGACAGATTTTTCCTCCCTACCTCTGCCTGTCCCTGGCATTGCAAATTTAACTGGAGCTGAGGAAAATGAATGTTGTCTGGAGAAAAAGAACAAGTTTTCTTTTTCTGTTGCATAGGACTGTCCCACGTGTGTTTATAAAATGAGACTTTTCAGTTCAGTAGAAATTATTTGAAAGACCTTATGGCTTTTTGTCTCTACCTTAGGCCTGTTTAATTAATTTACCTTGGGAAAAATAATCTTTTCTTCTCCAAGTAAGTATTCAACCCTTTTTGAATGTCTTCTAAGAGAGTATTTGCTTCCTGAAGTCTGTCTAGCATCCTGGGTTGTTCAGTTGCTACAAGTACCTTGGTGTCTTTCACCTTTATAAAAACAAACACACAGCTAAAAGGTGCAATACATTTGTACATTAAAATTGTTATCATCAGTCACATATGTTGCAGGAGGCTAAAAAAGCTAGATATTCTTCTCTGTAGTGTGCCTTCATGTTATTAAACATGTATGTGTTATTTGATAGGTCTGCTTTTTCAGACCATCAGTTTTACCAATTCGAACTTTACAGACAATAGCGCAACAAGGAAATACCCACAGAAATTAAATTCTTTGGCACTTGCTCCCGTGTCTGGGCTTGCTACATTTTTTTCCATTCACAAATAAGTTCTGTCAAACGCAGCCACAGTATATGACAATTATTCTCTGTTCTTGCCATCTAGGTTGCATTTTTTTTCTGGTAACATTTCTCAACTTGAAAAGATAACCTATTTCAGAACAGGCTTCATCACTCACAAAGCCTGGGCTGTTAGACAGGTCTCCACTTCCATTTTGTTACACTGATTATTTCAACATCACACAATCACACGCTCCCAAGGTTTTTGACAAATATCTCAGCTCACACTATCACAAAGTATCTGGCCTCTTATGCAATTTCTTAGTTATAGCGAACTGAACAGGATACTCAATTGCACTTGCTACCCCCGTTATGTTATCCTGACACACTACCAACTCAGCACGTATTCACCAAAGCTCTGAATAACCATGCCACAACATACTAGAGAACAATCATATGCAAAAAAAAGCCGTTTAGTCACTCTAATAACGCATAAGCCTTAAAAGCCTAATCCAAAATCTAACTGTTTCCAGAGAAGGCCTTCCACAGATTGTCAGTGAACTCTGAAGCAGATCCTGAAAGCACAAGTCATTCCGCTTTCTACCTTTCATGTCTTCATGATAGTAATAATCATGTTACCAGATGTGCATAAAAATACACAATTTCTTAAATGCAAGCACTTACCACTTGTGCCATAATGTCCTTCCAGTATGTATCCACAACCCCAAACTTTCTGCCCTCTTCAGGCATTTGAGCTCTAATGTCTTCTGAACTGAAAATTGGTTCCAAATACAACCATGTTGCCTGGCACTTTAACCAGCTATCTAGAATATCTTGAATTAAACACAGTTTAGCTTCCCAAGCCTGTAATGAAAAAAAGAAGAAAAAAATCCCCACAGTGAACAATTTTGAAAGAGAGAGAAACTATATTTAAAAAAAACCAACAAACACTAATAAACATCTGAATGTTTTTTATAAACAACAGATATATTCTTTCACTAGCATTTTTTACAGCAAGTTGTGGGAGAACTGCGTAAAAAGTGCAGAGATGATTAGCATGCCAGTCAAGAATCTCTTCTTTTAATTCTACTCGTGTAGCTTAACAAGACATTCAGCAGACTGTGTAAATGTCAGTTCACAGGTCGTATATACAGCGGGTTCAATCTTTTCGCCCCCCAAAAAAGCTCCATCATGCAACTCTAGCAGTATAAATCAGTTTTAAAACCAGAGAGACAATTTTTGGGGAATAAAGAATTTCAGATAGCATTGCTTTTGTGACTTTGACAGTCTACAGTGTAAGGGATACGCAAGGCAATCTACTGCAAGGAGAAAACACAGTCTGTATTGTTCACTACTCTGCAAGAAGTACATAGAGATTGTTTAGATAGTTCTATATTAATTGTTTGTTTTCATTTCACCAGCTCTACTGGAAAGCAGAACTCGGCTTCACCTACGATTTGGAAAAAGTCCACAGGAAAGGATAGAATTTAGGTCTCAGCATTGCTTACAAATCGTCACTGTTAGGACAGATAAACTGCTATAAAATACTGATAGGAAAGAAGTCTCTGCTTTCTGCATAATCTTCCTATTAGAAATTCATCATCTTTAACAAAATAAATTCTCATAAAAAGACCTCTGTCTTTTTACACAATTCAGCATGATTTGTTTAAATCAACTGACCCATTCCCAAGACATTCAACTGAAAACCCATGCTTATAATGACTAGATTAGCAATGCAATTACAAATTCTTTAGCTGTAAAGCAGGATTTGCAAACTATTTTCTGGAAACCATTAATTCAAAGCTCCTGAAGAAAAATATGAATGTGTGCTCTTCGAAACAGTTAAAAACTATGTAACCTCTTAGCATGCCAAAATACCTTAAAGCACTTAGGGAAAGCATATTATGAGACACGCAAGCTCAATCAAACCAGCTTTTTCTTACCCGGCATTCAGCTTCTATTGGTTTGATGAAGGAAGAGCCACACATTGTCTGAGTCTTAACAATGTGATCATCCAGCAAAAGCTGGATGTCATCAACTGCTGACAGGATGCTGGTGTTCTGTAAATACATCACATTTGGGTAAGGCAAATAGCAGTAGCTTTATTTCACCACTCTTCAACATCATTCAGCTTCCTGTTTCCCCCCTTTTCTATGATGGTCGAAGGTGAGAAAGTAGTAAGGCACTGAGAAAGCCTGCAACACTTTCAAAGATATGAAATGCTATCTCCATGGGACATCCTTGGTTCAAAGGTCAGAAGATTGGTTCGTGAATGTGAAGCTAGCCAGGGATGCTAGTGACTTCTGACTCAATCTCTTGGACTGCATGTGGTTTCTTGTTTCTTCCAGGCAGGTCAAAATTGCACTACTGTCCAGCTTTCCATAGAACACTGCAGAAGCTCTCAGGCTTACAGATTTCTTAGGATGAATATGTGGAGATTACAAGTTATCCAGATACTAAGGTCCAAATAAAAGGATCTATAGTAATGGGGATGTTTTCCCAGGCTCTGGGGTATGATAGCACTTTCCATCATGCCACAATGAATCAGCAGTAACTTCCTTCTAATATTTCTCAACTGGTATTCAGAATCAAAGTAATTCTTTCCAACACTATATATATTGATTTGGTGTTTACTCACAGTATCCCTGTATTTCACCAGACTGAACTGCATGCTGACCCACTCTAATTTCATTTTCTCCATTGATTTCTCTAAGGAATACTCCTTACTTGCAGCTGTTCCAATAGGTTCCAGCCTAAATTGAAATGAAACATATCTTTGAGATGGTTTTGCAACATAGCTGAAGCGTTAAAAAAAAAAAAGCAGTTGTAGGTAGAGTTGCATATCAGAGTACTTTTCATGTGGATTTGCTAATACCACCACAGACTTTTATTTCAGGGAATATTTTTGCAATTTCAGGCTCACCAAGTTAGATATATTAATATTAATTTGGAGATAAATAGAGACAGAAAATTCTGAATGTGAAAATTAAGTAGTTTAGGAATACGACTCTGGTTTTTGGTGCTTTTGTGCTACAAGAACCACTGAAAGTTCCATCCACAGCTTGATAAAATACAGCTGATTTTACAGCAGGGTCCAACAGCATACTAAAACCCCAAACAAACTAGTATTTGGTATCTGACACGAAATAGAGTGACTGTCTAAAAAAAGGAGACTAGAGTAAGCTTCTTACTGATCCATATATTTTGAGAGTCCAAATTCCAATATGTTTTTAAGAGTAGTAGTTTCATCAGGTCTGATCTCACATCCTACAATTTCACTAATCTGAAAATAAAGTAAGAAATAAAATCTATTGTCAAGATGCATATTTGTAACAGATTTCTCAACCAGCAAGAAATAAATGCTAAAGAAGTATTAACCCCCTAATTTACTTTTCTACCATAAATTATTAATTCAAAAAAGCCCCTGCCTTTACCATTACAAACTTCAAAACTGGATCTATCATGTGACGGGATAAAGGATCTTCTTATTGTGAAATACAGAACTCTTACTGTATTTCACAGTATAGACTATATGAAGTAGTACATTGAACTGTCAGTTTCTGTGTAGAATACTCCCACAGTTAAAGCAGAGTTTAAAGTACCTGCTCCCAGTGTCTCTCCTTCATTCCAGGATTGCAGGCAATTAACAGAACAGGCAGATGCTGTTTGAATTTATCAAGCTTATATTTCATAGTTTCTGCTAAGCGTCTAGGCCCAGCCAAATCTGGAAAACTCTTACTGAGCTTGTACATAGTTCTCCACATATTTCCAGTTTCTTCAGTAATTTCATCAGCATTCAACTTCTGGAGACATCCTGAATACAAGAGTATTAAAAAAAGCACAGCAGGCACATCAGCACAAGGAGACTGCCAGCGTGATTTATTTACAGGTATGTATAATTGTTCTCCTTTAACTGGAAATGAATTGCGTTATAAAAAATTATCTTAATGCAAAATCCAAGTCAACAACTGTGTTTCATGCTGCTTAACAGCATTTATTTCTTCAAAATTATTTTCTCACAACTAATCAACCTTTTCAGCTTCTACTTAACTAACTGAAAATTGGTTCATCAAAAGAACACCAAAGCCTCACCATTCATCCATTCCTCAGATTTGGTATGGAAATTATATGCTGTTATCCAAAGTTGCTCAAAGGGTTGTTTGTTTGTAATTACAGTTTGCAGTAGAGGAAATTGACTCTTCTCCCGCTCAAGTAACTCCTCTTCTCTATTAATGGCCTTTAAGGAAAAAAAATATCTTATTTCCATCAAAAAGTCCTATTGTTGTTTAAACTTTTAAATGGGTAATATTGAATACAATTTTTTTTTACATGTCAGAAAGCCCACCAGATTTGTAGATTCAGGCCTGTGGATTTTAGGTAAATAAAGTAACTGTGTTCTTGAAAATTCCCCTAGTTATTTGTTGGTATCTTTTACTACTCAAATAATTTTAAAAATCTGTATCTATTTTAGATGTAGATAATGCACCATGGCACTCAGTGAAACCAAGGCTCACAAGTTACCAACCCACTTTGAAACCCTGATGTAAGCTCCTCAGTCACATAGGCTTATAGGATTTTTTTTTTTACTTGTGATTATTCTTTTCTATTGGAGAAACATCGGGGAGCTCCAACCAAAACAGATATTAATTGGTGTGCTTATCCATGGTAAGATAATTGTCCAGAAGACCTTGCAGTATAAATCAATGTGTAAAGATTTAGATTAAAAAAAGTTATTGCCTTCTTCATTTTACAGGCAGGGAGGTGAAGCACAGAGAAATGCTGTCTGAAATGCAGACACTGAATTCAGATTGAGTCCCAACTCTGTGCTTTTACAATGCTGACAGTCCTTTCATAAAGCTTTTAATCATTCAGCATAAGATGCAGGCAGAGAAACTTAAAGACCCACATTCAAAGATAATTTTTAACTTCATCCATTCACTAAGCTGATTGTCATATCATTTAAATTGTGTGGATACACCCTTCATTGTGATCACATATTAAGAAACTTAATTACTTATTCTGATCTACCTATAACAACATATCAGTGCTGTTAACCGACACTAATTAACATATACTAGACACCTTTAAATCAAGTTAAGAGCGTTGATACATAGGACTAGCAATTTAGATAAATCTTAAACTCATTTAATTGGTTCTATTTTCTTTTTTGAGCGGGACAATTAAAATCTTGATTCTTAAGGCTCCATATATGCAGAAATCTCATTGTCTCACTGTGATTTAGAAGATTTATTAAGCCTCACAAAGCCTGTGAGATGTCTCAAAGGTAACCATTCTCATTTCCCAACACAGGCACAGCTAAGACAAACTATTCAACCTAGAACCACACAGTATACTGGATGGAGAGCTCTGAATAGAATCTAGGAATCTTGGTCTTCAGTCTTCTTCTAGCAACTGAAACTTCCTTTTCTGTGATATAATACATATTTAATGCCTATAGGCAACTTCTGGAAATTATGCAAACAGTTGAAAAATACTTGTTTTTAATTAAAGGACAAGCAGAAGGACTGAAAACACAGCTCCAGCAGCGCAAACCACTGTTCACGGAAAATGCCGTCTCCCTAACATTCTGCTCCTGCCAACTCTGTCAGAAGAATTCTGTTTTCTGTGGACAGCATCCTGCTACTACTGACTGCTTGGAAACACTGAAATTCAGTATTACAATTTTTAAAACTCCCTAAACTTTTTTCCCCAAAAAAATACGCTCTTCAACTCAGCATAGGGACAATCCACCATACAGGGACAAGAAGGTAATTGCCACGTTTGTGAATTTGGAAATTTCAAAGCCATCTTGACAATATATGATCAGAACCCTGAAAAAAAACTAGGACAGGAGTCAAACTTATGCTCATCCAGTACATTGCAACCCACTGCATACTTGACTAATAAATACTAACCTCAAATTCTGTTAGTGCATTATCTAGATTCTTATTTAACTCTTTAAATTTCTCAGCGTTGTTCTTCATTTCTTCTATGGTCATGACATACCGCTTTTTGTAGCTTTCTACTTCTCTATTATAACCTTCAAGAGTTTCCTCAAACTGAGAACACCTGAGGTAAAGACAGTTAAGGTAATACAATGTTCTGTTTCATTCCCTTACAGGTTTCAATTATTTTATTAATTATAACAGGCACTGTCAAATGAAATCTGATCTCAATACTAGTGTAAAGTAAATACGGATGCCAGTGAAAACCTATTAATCAGTTGTATCAATACTATGTAGTTCACAGGATTAGAATTCAAGGTGCATTTTCAAACCTCCCAATTGGTTTAGTTCACTTACATTTCCTACCTTTACTGCCTGGAAATAAAGGAAGAGTGAAAACAATGTAACAAAAATATGTGTAATGCTGTACTAAGCAATATAACAAGATAAAATTATGACTATTCTAGCAACATCCTTCATTCCTCCTTTCAGACCTATTTAAGCATAGGAATATTCTAATCCACCCTCATCAACAGTATTTTTCTGAAATCTCCAGGTTTCTTCCTTATTTTCTCATCACCCTTCCAAGTTTTACTTCTTTGACATTATCTCCTTTTTCCTGATAATGAGATTTTTCTTTTCTTTAAAAATACCCAGGAGAAGAAAATGTCTTAACACCATACCTTTCAAGCAAAACCATCTCTGCATGATTCCTCCTGTTACACAACTGATCTCTACTGGTTTGAAAGATTATCTCAATCTGATCAGGCCAATGGAAAACTGTGCTATTCAGGTTTATGTCATCATCTAAAATAAAAGACATTTTTAAGAAAATATCTTTTAACCAATAATCTAATAAAATGGCTGTTGTGAAGAGTAAGCAAAATAGCTAAAACTACATTTAGAAATAGGCTAAGAAGCGGCATATTTCAAGCTGCTAGCTGAATTAGCTTCACTACAACTGTTCCCTAAAACAAGTTAGATGGATAGCAAAACTCTAAAATCAAGTTAAGAATGCGAAATTCTCTGAATAAGACTTTAGCTAGGCAGAGAAAATCAGTAAGAACTGCTATTCCAGAATATCAATTCTGTTCAACTACACACAGAGACAGACCACTCCTAACTAAATATATATAATATACCTACATAAGGTAGGTAAAAGTAAAGTTCAAATCATTTTAATCATTTTATAGTGGATAAATGCTGAATTATTCACAAAAGCCAGAGCATAATAACTACAATCAGCTGACATCACCATCTTCATCTTTGTCCATTTGCTCAGTGCACTTAGATCATAACAACTAACTGCAGGACACATGCTTATAAACCCACCTACAAAGAATATGTAATTATGAAATAATGCGTATTCAAACACTTCAGTCCAAAATATAACAGAAAAAGTCCTGGTTTCCACAGGCATCCTAACTTATGTCAGAAATAAATTCTAATAAACATGGCATAGCCTAGTTATTTCTATTGCTGTCTAATCTGAGAGTCTATTCTGTTTAAGGAGAAAGGATCATCCTGCCACTAAAATGGGTATGCATTCTTATAACTGCTCTTTGTTTTTTAAGTATGGCAAATAACATGCAGCATCTGTGAATGACACATTTGTGCTTTGAACAGAATGCAAGCTAAAAGCAACTTCTACAGATGTTTCTTCCATCTTGGAGAACAGCCTTTATATTAATTAAGAACAGCAAAATGACAAAAAGCTTCCACTGATCTAATACTCAACTGCAGAGATGCAAGTTCTCACACTTTCGAAAAGCTGTCAGTGAGCCTTCCAGACATTGATTTTTAGATGGTTTTTCACTGAAGACTTTTTATTGAAAAAATAAATGTTATTGAAAAAATGATGTTACACATAGAGGTGTAACATCATTTGGCCAGATTACATGACATTAATCTGATAATGCCTAAGACATTTTCTAAAACACAGAAAAAAGCACTGTCTGAGCCATATGCCATTTTCTCTAACCATTCCTTCCTGCACTGGTACATTTTGGCCTCTAGTAAATTATTTTTATTCCCTTTTTGTCTCTGTTGGAGCTTTCGATTAGCATTCTAGAAGATGGAACATTTATCCATGCAGAGCCCAATATCTATGTATAAATATATTCATATGGAGACTTTCGTGTTTTGTAATTGAGACATACAGGAAAGATCAGCATAGTCCATGAGGAATTCCAGTCTGTGTGCTGCTTCAAAGACCTCCCGTCTCATTTTAAAAGCAGTAACTTCACTGGATTTCTTTAAGTATGCATCAAATTCCACTAGCTCTTCTGTGTTCAGAGGCACTTCACTTAATCTCTTTGCAATGAAGTTATATTCATTGCAGATTCTACAACAAAAGAAAACAGACATATCACTGGGATGATAAGTGAAAGGAGATGCAAGATGTTTTAAGCAAGAACACTAAATTTCTTCATAAAGTATTCAGATTGAATACACACAGTAGACAGGCATTTATTAAGGATGTCATTTTACTCTACTATCAGTTATCTTGCCCTACTATGTTTACAAGAATTGATATATAATAGAATGATTGCTAAATTGGTTACAAATTACAATTAGCAGTATATAAACAGTTTCCTTTGTATGGGTTTAGAATTTGCTTTCCAAGATCCAGTCTACTACAGAAAGAAGTGTTTGAATGCGGTAAGCAAGAGCTTACTTAATCACCCCACAAATACAAAATGAAGTACATGGTATGAAATAAAGTTATAAAGAGAAAAATTAATAAACAATTAAATTTATTTTATATTGTACGTGGGAACAGAAAATACAGAAAGGAAAAAAATCCTGTTATTTTCCTTCTTCACAGTGACATATTTTCTTGTTCCAGATTCCAGTTCAGTACTGCAAATAGCTATACAGACAGCAGGCATGCAAACAGAAACCATACACAGAGGACAGGTTCATTTAAACCAACTCAAGCCTTCCAAATGTTAGGTGTTCAGCATAATCTCATGGCTTAGATCCCCTCCACAGTAAGTGGAGGCAAAGAGGCCTCTCTAGACTGTGGTTCATCTCCACCTGGAGATGTTTTTTAGATAAGTGGGTTGAATCATTTCTTTACGGTGATTGTCTCTCTCCATTCACTGTGAAAGTATTCTTTAATTGTCAGGGCAGGTTCTTTTGTTGGGGATTTTTGGTGTTTGCTGGGAGTGGGGTGGGGGTGTTTTTAATTCACAGAACCAGGATTATCCCATTATACTGAAGTCAAATTAAATTTTCAGGGTCCTTTTTTCTCTTTTTTTTTTTTTTCCTTTAAACGTGCCAAGATATGAAATCAGGACCATTACTTCTCTAGGAAAAAAAAAAGGCAAAAAAAGTGAGGGACAAGACAAATGCAGAGCTGTATTGTACTTTCTTCATGTTGCTTTAGCTGGACACTAGCAGGCAAAGCAAGGACCTCAACCCCAATCCTGGGAGATCAGTAAAGGAGGAAAGAACAATGGTGTATTTCCAGTCTAATCTCTATGTACACCCTATACAAACTAAGTAAGATATTTATTTAGAAGTATTTCTGTTCCTGTTAATTTTAAATACCCACTTTGGTGTCCTTGTACATGTCTGGTCAGCACTGAAAAACCAGGAGATGAATAAAGTTATCTCATCCACATACATACAGCATCAGTCCATCCAGACAGCAAGAACCGTGCATGCTAATGACACGTACCTTTTATTTAACTCTCTGTTTTCCATCACTTCAAATTCAATCAATCTGTCTTTAAGATGCTGGGTCCGATTGCAGAGTTCCTCATTCAGTTGTCCAGCATCCAGACAGAACATGGCCAGGGGGACAGTGACATGCATGGAAGCAATCTCTCTTTTCAGTTTTGTTAAGCTGTCAATCTTCTACAAATGGAAAATAATACATCTGTTATTTTTCCTTAAAGTCTATAGATTAAAAAGGCCAAACAACAACTAATTACTTCCCATGCAGCAAATGGATCACATATTCCAAATACAAGAAGGAATAACTATTTTTTCTCTTTCCAGAGCTCAGCTCCTATCCACAGATTCCAGGGCTGAAAGCTTTGCACAGTAATACCCCATATTAAGGAACACCACAAGATGCCTAAAGTATTCAGGCAGAGGCTAAGTCAGGAATGCAGACAGAAAAGTAGACAGGGCTGACTATGGACAGGACAGTCAAAAGACCAGCAAGATGCAGATTCACCAAATAATCTGGGCAGCCTTCCGCCAGACTTCTACTAAGACCCAACAAAATCCATAGAAGGCGGCCATAAAGAAACCTTCTACATTTGCACAGCAGCCCTACAGTAAGGGGCTATGTAAATTGAGATGGCTTTCCTAGTATTCCCAAGGTTAAAACATGTGATTTGAATGGGAGTTCTTTAGGCAATATATTAGGAAGTCAAGCGCGATGTGTTAGCTGCTGTATGAACACGTAGCAGTTGTCAGTTACATATTACCTCCGTTAAAGCTTCCAGAGAATGACCTTCTTTCAAGAAATCTGTGACATCTTGCTGTGCATTGTTGTTCAAAAGATTGCTGTATTTCCTGTACGTGTTTAAATACCTTAAACACAGAAGATCACAAAAACAAACATAAGATTCCAATGTGAAGATTCTCTGTAATAAGAAACAAATCAACTCAAACTGTTTGTTTGAGTCAAATGGATAGGGTTATGAATACGAGGGTTTGGATGGGCAATGGAGTTAACAGCCAAAACTTACTTCTGTGGACCAAGTATGTTGCTCTCAAAGATCTGTTCAAGTTTGTTCACATACTCTGAAAACAGCAACTCATCTGGTTTGACTGTACTGAGAGTGAGATCATCTCTTTTTAATTCTGGAAATAGAAATCTTTCTACCTAAAGGGAACCATTGCAAACACTATAATAACACATACAATAAAGGAAATAAGGCATTGTATTACCCATCACCCGCCACTTCAAAGAAATGTGTTATTTGATAAAAACACTGCAATATGAAAAGGCTCATTCGTAATTAACACTTGGTTACACACATAGTTTACTCACAAAAACTATATGAAAATCAAACCAGGGCTTTAATATAAATTGATTCTGCAAAAGGACAATTCCAGTGCTATCTTCTACAATCACAAAAGTTCACACAGTTCTTGATACACGACGGTCATCTTTATCTTCTGTTTGTCAGTTTTCTGCATAATTTTTTATATCATAGACAGTTTTTATTCATAGTAGTGAGCTGCCAGGTTAAGCTACAACAATATTGTATTTTGTATGCAGTTATAACTTATCCAGTACCTTTGGAAGTTCCTCAGCACTTTGCAGGATCTCCCTGAAGCAATGACTGATTAAATCCCAACATTCTTTCAAAGGTGGCTCAAAAACAATGTTGGGTTCTTCCACACTGAGTTTGACTGTTAATATCTGAGGTACAAAGAACTGCATTTCTTGATATGGTTCTGTAAAATCACTTCCACCCTTAGGGAAAAGAATGAAAATTGTACATGTCAAAGAAATCAGCTATAATAATTTTCAAAAGATTCAAACTCCCCCAAATCTCTTAACTACACAGCACCAATGGAATCTTTGTCCCTGATTTTTATTCAAAACACTGATGCCTCAATACACGAGATTTTAAGGTGCCATCTCCTAAATGAATCTATAAAAGCTGGAATTAGCTACATGGATTTAAGTCTAATTGCCTTGATTTTCCCTTAAGTAACAGAAGTAAAGCACTAATTACCATACAGAACAAAAGCTCTAAAATATGCATAATGCCTATGAGAAAAAATCTAGAAAAAAATACAAGATCCTGGTTTTTTAATTGCTTTGTACGGTTAGTAAGAACTGCCCTACCCCCAAATTGCCTTTACATTATGGAGTCCTAATCCATGACTAGACTCCTAATGTAGATGGTATGATTATTTAAAACAAACACACAGACACACACAACACAAACAAACTAAACCCCAAACCCAAACCAACCAATAAGACAAAAATAAGCCTAAACAAAACCTCAACCATTAGCAACACCACCAACACCTACATGCAACGCCTACCGTAATTTTGACAGCATATTGTATTAAGTGTGCTCCTCTGACTGCAATGCAGTATTTAATCTGCCACATTTATTCCGTTTAAACATGTTTCATTTTGTCTTATCATGGTAGTTCTTGGGTGATCTGATATTTAAAGAACTCATTTACACTAAGAGGCAACTTTATCATAGGCAAAACAGTGGTAAAAACTCTCATGGTGTAGTGTTATTTATAATATAATTATATTGATAGATAGATATAATTTATTTATTTATTAATATAATTTTATATATATATATATGTATATATATGTGTGTATGTATATATATATATAATTAATTCTGTGCATTCCCTGAAATAACACAGGGCACTCATTCGGTATAGACAGGCACACCACATACATAAATTACCTCCGCAAAGCATTGCATGCATGACTATGCACACTTCTGACTTCAACGGGAATTATTCACATGCTTTCAGAAAAACACATTTAAGTGTTTTGCCTGGTTAAGGCCCAAAAAAATAAAACTAAAAATAAAATTTAAAAATGCTCACTCACTCAAGACAGAGTTGAAAACTCCTATGAACTGCTAGGTGTAACCCTAGGCCTGCAAAATGATTATTCAAGTGAGTAGTTCTTGACCGTGCAAAGAAAATTCTACTCATTATGCACAACTGTTTGAAGGATCCAGCCATTTTTTATGGAGGCAGGAGCTATCTGGGATATTTTAGCCTTCAACAAGCATTACATTTTATGGCTATATGAAAACTATAAATAAACCACAGAAAACTATAAATATACTTCACAGCATATACCTCGTGGATCATAAAAAATGCAAGAAGATCTTCTAAGGAGTTAACAACCATCTCACGTAATTGTAATGACATTAGAGCCGCCACTGAATGAAAATAGCTTTCAACTTGCTGAGAGGAACCACAATCATTTTCAGGAGCAAAATGAAGCCATTTCCTTTTTTGATCAAAGAAAATAGATGCACAAGTTGGGATCCATCTACAATGAAATAATATGGAGATATAGTTTTTAAAGCCTTATTAGTCTTACTTTGCTCCTTGCAATGAAATCTAAGCTCAGAAGCAACCCAAAGAATGAGCAAAATTCAAAGGGCTAGGAGAGAATTGTTAATCAGATGTCAGACAAAACTGTACCTACCAGGACTCAGAGGAAACTTGAGTTTTTAAGCTAAGGATTCTTTTTATAATAGGTCCCTACCCGTAGTTCAAATGAATATTAATAGACAGAATGCTAGTGATAATACTAAACTATTAGCATTAGCCGGGAAACTTGAGTCCATCAGAGATCTCAGGTGGTAGAATGCAGTCACCTAATATCGTGGGCTACCACCTCACACAATATCTTTCTTAAAATCATCAATTTCCATAGTTTAAAATGTTAGGTTTTCTGTTACCATTTTTATAGATTTAGACTCCACTCCTCTCATGGTTAGAAACCTTCTAATTTCCAGTCTACACTTCATAGTCAGCTTATTCTCACTTGTTCTTGTGCAAGCGCTTTTGTAGTTTCAATGGCTCTTTCAGCATCCAGATGTTTATCCCTCTCCACTAATCTCCCCTTTGTTTTGACAGCCTTGTAGTTGGGACTAGTGTCATTTCAGTCTAAGATATGTTTTAAAAAGGGAGCTTCATGTAAATCAGACCCTAAGATACACTATCTACTGTTACTACAGATGGCACTAACTTGTTCTGAAGAATACTGCGAGCTTCCGCACAGTGACTTCGAATGACCTCCTCAATTTCAGTAGGCAACAGTGGCAGGTCTCTACAAAGCACTTCTTTTGTGCGAACAAACCTTAGATGACTATACCTATGGAAGTAAAACAAAGAGTAGATATTTGATGGAATTCTGTTTAAAAGAAAGCCAACATGAAATATAGTCAGGAGGGTCTCATATGTACTTATAAACACTAACAATATGATTTTATTGATGCATACCATTTCATTGCTAAGCTGTCCAACAAGTGCACTTCTAACAGGGTTTTTTGCTATTGGCAAACATAAAAGGCTTCAAAAATTTCCTTGTTCCATTTTAAATTGTGTTAATTCTTTGCTAAAATGGTCAGAATAATTGCTTGACTTTTTGCTAGATTCACTAGTATATCCAGGCATTGAAGAACATACAGAATGACAATTACTGCCTCTACTCCATATTAACAGTAATAAGTACCTATCGTGGCTAACTTGGGGAACAAAATAAAATTTTATCAGCAAGGCATATATCACAGTCTGACACATGCAAGAGCTTAAATTCCTGAAAAAGGTACTTAAATGCAAAAACAGTTCTTGGGATTACTAACCTCCATATTTAACTTCATAAGAAAACATATCTCAATTTTCGAAAGTCCCCAGAACAATTTCCAACTACAGACATTTGAAAGAGACTCAATTTTAAGAGTTAATTTTGTTAATTTTGGGAATCAAGATGAGAATTCCAAAACACTATTTATTTGAGCACTGAATCTTAATTTAGGGGTAACATCTTTTAACAAAGGGGATGATCTTTTCATAGCACGAAGTTATCTATTCTTCACCGTGGACATGTAAAACATGTTCATGTTTGCATTCAGAGTCTGCAGGAAGCAATCATTTTATGTTGAAATTCCTACATGCTCAGAAAAGAAATTTTTTTAGAAAACAGAAGAGATTTTGCCATTTTCTCTCTACTGACTCCCCCAGGACTCCCGTAGCATATGTACAGAAGTCAGCAGTGGCACGCTCTAACCAAGCCATAAAGTTAAAACATTCTGAATTTAATTAAGATCCTATGAACAAGATAGCTTACTGAGAAAGCCAGAGCTGTTGCAAAGTGGGCATCAACGGATTCACTATGAATAGATTCCTCTCATTCCAGCTTTTCACTTCTTGGTAAGAGGTGTGCCATGGGACTGGTGCACGAACAACTCTCTGGGGAAAAGGGCATGGGGTACTTCCAATAAACAGTCTCTCTCTCTCAGCTGGATCCATCAAGACATAATCAACTAGAATAAATCATATATATCATGGTGAGACTGCATGTATGGTCAAAATCTACATGTGAAAACACAGTATCTCCATAGTTTAGGAAGTCATAGAGTACTGCACATTTAGAACTCATACACTGTCATATAGTTGCTTGCATGTTTTTAGGATGAAACACAGCACAACAATCAAATTACCAATTTGACTCTAAAATTATTTCAGAAACAGAAAACAAGAATTGCTCCTGGTTCTAAAAATGGGAGGCAGGAGAAATAGCTTCTCGTTCTGTCTTTCCAGTTGAAGCGTATCTATTTCGTGCTTCAATTCCTCATCCATAGACCAGGGGTGGAAGTATCTCCCTTTCAAGGATGATTTTTAGAAGGCTTCTTAAATGTAAAACACAGCAATGTTATGAATCATCTGTTGCATCTAGGAAGGACAGGACATTCAAAGGGCTGATCTATGATCTGCTAAATACCAAAACTCGTGTGCTACCAGTTCTGACCAATGGCCCATTACATACAAGATTAACAAAAGCTGGGATGCAGACTCACTACCACTTGTTGACATTAGCATTACCACAAAAAGGAACCGCAAACACTAAAATTGTGACATTGATAAAAGGCCAATTAAAGGGTACTTTGACAGATATCAGAGACTATAGAAGGCAGAGCAAAAACTGTTCCATCTCTCCTTTTTATGCTGTCATGAATGAGAGGCCACATCTACTTACTGGTCAATATATTTCAGAATATTGAAAGGAATCATTTCACATGTGAAAACCCAAGAAAACTGTAACACTACTGGAAAGCAAATTAAAAAATCTCATGTTCTACAGAACTGTCTCTTTCACATTCACATTCAGATGGGCATTACTGAATTTGAAGGATTATGGCATTCTTTTGTATTAATGTTTTCATGGTGATCTTCTATTTGTTGAACATGAGCAGCGTAACCATGCACATTAATGTATCACCTAATTTTCCTTAATTCTGTAATGTCTTAAATGAAATTCTCTGAACTTGTGACATGACCCCAGTGTAACATCTGACTTCACTGGAGTTATGAGACAGGTGAATTTGGCTGTTAATGGGTATCACTCACTTAGTGCAGAATAACAAAAATGTTAGCCTGGGAAGTGTCTGTTAAAATAGCCTAGTTTACCCTTTCCCCACATCAATATCAAATATACTTTGACTGCTGTTGACAAATACTTGTCTATCATGCACTTCAAAGCCTCCATCAATCAATAATCTGCTGCAGTCCTTCACGATCTTTATAGTAACAATGTCTTTTTAATTTCTCATCTAATTTCTTTTGCTAAAAATTAAGATGATTAGTACTTGTCCACTATCATTTTATCAATCCCCTTTTTATATATCTGATGAGATGATGCAGAAGTATGCATTTTGAACGTGATTTGGATTTGAATTAGCAATGGGAAACTGTAGAAGTATGGACAAAATTACTCTATGCATCCAGAACTACTGAACTTGGAAATTACTATATTTAAGTGACAGAACGTAGGGCTTAGTAAATAGGTATTTGTTGAAACTGGAATGCTAAGTAGCATGAAGTAGCATGATCACAGATTATATTCTCTCAGGTATCTATTGCAGTTCTACTGACCCCAAAGGAATTCTCCATGGGTGCCAAGAATAGAATGCAGACTTGCTTTCAAAGTGCAATAAATATCTACATACTCTGAATTACTAAGAGATTTTGAGTCTTACCAATGGCTTTCATGAGGCTGATACGATAGTCCTCCTTAATCTCTTCTTTTAAGCTTGCAAGTAAATTTTCCAGGTCTGGGTTAGCAAGAATGTGAGATGGAATATGCTTTAAAATTGCGTTCATCAATTCCTTATCTTGAGGTGCCAGCATGTCTTCCTGCACTCCATTATGTATGTAGTAACAGTACCGCTAAAAAATAATGTTGAAAATATTATGATTATTGTATGAATTTTCTGACAGATAATGAATTACTACAAACTATTTCTAGCTTTTCTATCACTTGAACCTTTTCAGCAATCGAAAGGTGTTTGAATATAACGGATTTTGGCCATCTATCTCTTGGCTCTTTTTAAAGCACTCCCAATGCCTGACACTTTTGGAATACTTTCATTTGTTTTGATGTAAGCATATACACCAATAGAACTGAGTGCAGCATATTAAATTACTGATCTCTGAAGCACTAGCCAACAATGCGAGAGGTTAAGAATTTGGGAAGATAATTCTACTTGCAAACCCATTAGAAAAAAAAAATCAGACCAGGTAACTAGAAACAAATGGGAAAGGAGTTGACAATGTTTAAAAGCAGTTTCCTATATTGAATATTTGCATCTTCTAAACTTCACGTACTGCCTTCTTTTCTCAAAGTAAACTGTTAAGTAAACAGTTTACAGACATACATTGCAGATGGTAAGTGCTGCTACTTTTATTTTAAAAAGAAATTATATAAATACCTCTATATCATTTCTTGAAGGTGGCTTTTCTCGCTTACTTATCTCCTTCTCATATAAATGCATAACAACAAATTGTTCTTCTGGGGTCAATGGCTGGTTATCTGCATAATGTACATGTAATTCTGGCATATGAGCAGGTGCACACAGTGAAATGGGATCCAAACTGTTTAACAATGTTGGTGTACTTCTGGAAAAAAAAAGAATACAAGTTTAGTGTATAAAGAAGCAGTAATGAATTCTTAAATCAATACGGACAAATGACAAACATTATATAAACCACTTACACTGCACTGAGGACAAGTATGGCCTATGAAGTATTTCAGTCACTCATAAAAAAACCTCAGTAAAATTGTATAACATAGCATACTACTTTAACAGAAAGAATACAATCATGTAAACCTTACAACTGTATGATATCCCTCAGACAGGCAGCATCTTATAAGCAATTCTATTAGAGCCAGACCTACTAGCACTATTATTTAGGCTGCCCCAGATCTCCACCTATTTTCAGGTGATTATCTTGCCAAAATCTTAACAACCTGAGGCAAAAGTTTAAATTGTCTCATATGCACAAATGTTACACTACAGACTTCTTTTTCATGATTATATGCTGTTTTCTGTAGGGCCTTCATTCACACTGCTCAGGATGAACAATACCCAGTCTGTAAGCTGCCTCTCCGTACTAAATTTACTTCACATTATCAAGTCTTCAGTTGAAGAGAATTTAAATATCATTTTTTGTCTTTTTTTGTGGTACTCACCACCATGTTATCTTAACAAGGAAAAGGTAAGAAAGTTACCATCATAGCCCTTCCAGAGAGGCTGGAAACTATTTCCCTGGTTTACAGATGCAGAACATAAGAACAAACAAGAGAAAAATTCAGCACAACTCTAGCAGCATTATAGAGCATTTGAACACTCACAGCAAAACTAAGATACTTCAGTTCTCTATTCTGCACTTCTGTTAACTAAACTCTGGGTTCTCAAGTCAGTAATCACAAAAGGAAGATCCTTCCTCCAGCATGCCTAGGACTGAAATTTGTCCTGCCACAAAGAAGCAGTTAAAGGTGCTCTAGCTTAGCACACCATGAAATTTCAGTCTTGATGCACATATTTTTTTTTTAAAAGAGACTAAACATTTCACGCTTGGATGCTTAACATAGCATCCAAGTAAAAAGAAATATTAAATCACAACTCAGATATCTAGACTGATTATAATAATCTGTATCTTTATAATACTATAGTACATTACCTATCAGAATTCCATTGACTTCTTTGTGCAAGTTTGAGCTTTTTCCTAGAAGGATCAAATTCTTTTAAAGCTTTAAGCACCAGTTAAGAAAATCACTTACCCAATTATTTTTCAAATAAGATATTATTTCAGATTGGTGAAAAACAGAGCTAATTCAATTAATCAGATAATGAAATAACAGAAAATTACAATTTCACAAAGAAGACTTTAGTTTCGACTTTGCATTTAGCAAGACATTAAAATCATGTGTTGAATAATCTTGCTGATTCTGGGACTATAAATGAGTTTCAGGAAAGCATTCAGCTCATGCTGAAGACTTCAGTGTTACGTAACTACCCTGCACAAACCATATTTTCTGCACTAGGACTTTCTGTTTCGAATATAAAAGCACCTCTAAGACTTACAGTTCCACCAAATATACTGCACATCAAAAATGTGAGAAGTACGAACTATTACCATGTGCTTTTCAGAGTACCAATAAACAAACCTTTTAACAAAATTAATACATCATGCTTTTTCACCAAGAAAAGTACAACGACCTGCTTCCCACATCCCACAAACGTACTGGAGAAGTATACGGAGTAGAAGAATCAGGTGTGTGATAAACTGTTAGAGAGACCCAATGAACAAAACCAAACCCTTTTTAAACAGCGTAAAAGGGGATTAAGCAGATATTGAAGCCATTATGTCTTGTCTATCCCAGGGAAATGAATTTCTAACACTTCAGGGAAGCAAAGCAACAAAGCAGGATGAGTATATTCACAGACAGACTGACAGTATGTAGAAAACTATGGATTATCTAGTTAAACGTCCCTTGATACAGAGGACATTTAACTAGATAATTAAGAAATAAAGCTCATTAATAACGTCAGAAATTTCAGACTAGGTAATGGAGTTAATTTGACATCTGGAACTGGTAAGATACTTAAAGCCTAAACGACTTGTTTTCATAAAATATTTTGTATATACATATTGGTAAACTTAAATAGCAAGAGCATTACAACTCAACCTTATTTGCTTTATACCACAATGTCACGTTGAATCGACAGCATATCTCATATTGTAGGATTTACATACGTATGCACAGTTATCAATCACATAGTTTAGACATAAAGAGTGTATTAATCAATATTTATTGGAATTGATCCTCAGGTAAACATTTTAATGCCTGTCTCCCATCTTGCTTTGCTATGCAAGATTCATGGATATGAGCAGAACAGGGGTGCACATTGAATTTGTTTCTGTTTTCCTGTTGCTACTAACTTTTACTTCTAACAATAATAAGAGCTAACTTGTATTTTGTTCATTTTCTGCTTTGTAAACAATTCCCTCAACATAATTGCATGTGATTATTTGGAGTGATGAACCTAACCAATTAATCAGAAACTGGCCTTACCTTTATTAAAATTATGCATGCTTTTGGAAATTTGTCTATACTGACACTGAGGTGACAAGCTTGTAAGCATTTATTAGGGGTAAGTGATTTTTCTAGGGATGATGCTTTAATAAATAAGCAATTAGAGATAAAAATGCATAGAACAAGCAAGGCTAAACTTATAAACACATTCAAATATGGATACACGGTGAGGCTGTTTTCTGCTCTGCTGAACCCAGTAATGTCCCTGTCATTGATGAGGACTTAAATTTGTGTACATCTTTCAATTTTAAATCCCGTGCAGTAAGAGTATAATTATTAGCTATGGAGTCACTTGGGCTTCGGTAGTAGCTCTCTTCTTTGAATGGAGCTGCCAAAGTCCATGATGCTCGTTGCATCAAAGAAGGATAACAGCTGCTCTTAAGGACAAGCTGAAATTGGAAAAAAAAAGCAATAGTTTTACACAGCACAGTAATTAAAGAGTCTTCTTAGAGCTACAACAGGGTAAAAGATCAATTAGTGCAAAGAGCAAATACGTAAGTCTGACTTAGGATCTAAAAATAGATTGGTGGTCAAATGACTCTGATGTTCCACACATCTATGAGAATAATTTTACAGAATGCTTCAGTACAAGTACTGATGTGTTTTTTCCATAATCAAGGTCTTTTTTATAAATAAGAGAAGGCGTTAGTACATTATCTAGTACTTTCTACTCTCCCACATCTTCATCTTGCTTCTTTTCTTCTTACATTTGCTTAAATTTAGAAAATTTTTATTCCTCAAGCCTTTGTTAATGGCCTGTCTACTTTTAACACTCAACCCTTGCAATAGGTGAACAATAATGCAAGTTTAAAAATTGAAGGTCTCATCTTTCTCCCTCTCCCACATCAGTGCAGCTTTTGTAATAGATTTCTTCCGTCTGCTCATTCCATGTCTTCTCAGGTGACGGTATCTATTGATTGGCTTGTCATCAGTCCTGATGTCTAAACTTTAATGAGATAGCTCACAGGCATAAGTCATGTGGGATTGAGAAGTATGTTTCTGATCAAGATGTCCTCAGAGAGAAAAAGTACATAAGATAGAATCATGAATGTACTTCATACCATGGCTCCTAAAGCTGTTAGTCTAAATTAATATTTAGCTTGTTTCTGTATTACATCTTCTTTAATGATTTTTTTACTTCCCTAGACTCACACAAACATATTACCACTTCCTCTTCTTTGCAATTACAATTCTTACAACATTACCATCATCAGTTTTAGATCATTCTTAAAAAAAAGGCTTTTAAATATGTTCATGACATCCCATCTCTGGTTCCCTCATTTGTCTTGCCTTTCTCCTAGGAGCTGCAGTTAAACTCGTCTTCTCAGCATTTTATGACCTCTGAGACAACAACACACTAAAGCATAAGACAGGTTCTTTTCATTTAACCTATACGTGCAGCTATGGATTATTTTTTGTCTATCACAGGCTTTACTGAGAACAACAATACAGTTTGGCAATCTGCAGCACAGGCTAAGGCAAGATTACTACATCTGTCTTGCATTTTTCTTCTGACTAACAGGGCTAATCTTATCAGCAAAGAAAAATGCGTTCACACTACTGCTGCAATCATACTCCCTAAATTAGCTTCTGAAAGTTCATACAATCTTTTCAGTTCAATTTCTCCCACTGCACATGCTAGACAGGTGGGTGTGTCCCTGAATTACAGTTCTGGGAGATGAACTGATACAAGAATTAAAAATAATTCAGAGATTTGGAGATTTTCCCCAGAAAGTCACTGTGTATCTTTAGGAACTGTTGAAGTTAGCATAAAGTCTGAATTCTCATCTCCTCTCTTAATCAGGCCCGCTTTGTAAATTATGTTCTTTCTTCCACACTAGGTAGAATAACTTTCTGGGTGCAGAGCAGGTGCGCTGCTAATCGTGATACTCATGGGCACCCCTTGGGCAAAAAGTTGGTCAGAGGGGAACAGCCATATCTGGAGAAGAAGAAAGTCACCTGCCAAAAATCTACTGCTTATGCAACACAAAAATTTCAAGGCTGGCTAAATCAGCTCCCATGTCTCATATAAACCCTTAACACATCCCCAGCAGTCCAACTGACTTTTGGATGAAAATGAAAGTTTTTTATGTAAATCTTCATTTAATAATTTTCACTTTTTTATCATTATTTTAGAGTATTTGTTTCACTTAAAATTTCCTATTTTCAAACAAAGTCCAAAGTAATCCATTTTCCATCAGGAACTACTTAATTTTCTTCACAAACAGTATCTTTCTAAAGAAAGACATCTTAGATGAACTGAAGTGCTGATGCAAACGAGCCAAACGAACAACTGTGAGGCACTTACAGTGGGGAAAGCCAGCTCTCTCTCCTTTCTCCCCTTAAGAGTTGTCATACACAATTTTTATTTGCGTCACACAGCAGAAGCTGTAGTTGTGCAGTTGTGCAAGCTATCCACTCTGATCAGTGCTGCACCTGTCAAGCTCTCAGCTGGATTTGGAACAGCAGTCTAACCCTGGGACTTTTGAGCTCTGCCATAAATGACTGGGAGGGGAAGAAATCACTGTTTGGAAGAAAAATATTTTTCCTATTTGCTTCCTTCCCCAGAAACTTAAACTCAAAATACATAATCCAAAATTTAACAGCACATAATTAACTATAAATTTAAAGAACAGATTTAAACTGCCAAGGTTTAATATCCAAATCTAACAGAAGGTGTAACAACACTTTTCTAAATAAGAGCAGCTCTAATAAAGTACATGACAATCTGCTTAGTACTTAATAGTTTAAATAGTTTTTCCTATCTTTACTTCATCAGCCTATGGTAATATATGATGCCTAAAATCATGCTAGCACATGTAATTTAAGGCATATTCTGACACAAGGGGAGAGAGCATATATACCTCATACAACTCTGAAGGTGCAGCTGAAGCAGAAGCAGGTAGGGGTGGTAACTCCGGTAACCGTTTTGCGTGACTCATATTATACACAGAGTCATTTTGTGACTAGAAAGAAATGAAAAACAACTTCAAAGACATTTATGAAATACACTGTTTTGAAAAAGATTCATTCAGAAAGAACAAAGACTTTCAGTTTTCATTTAAAAGGATGTATTGCAACTTCTCTAATTTTAAGGAAATGGACATTCTGTGTAGAGGATTCCTTAGCAACACAGGTTTTCAGATTGCACAGTTATTTGTCATCATTTGATAAACCTTCTAATCAATAAATATCAGATTAAAAAAACTCACAACATTTTTATATCACTGAAAACAATTCAAATTGTTTTAAATATTTCTAGTGACATTAAAATGTCACCATTTTGTGTGAAGTTTGTAACGGTATAAACACAGTACATTAAAATATCAAAGCCTATCAGCCTGCCAAACTGACAGTGAAAGAGTCCAAATTACGTGAACTGCAGAACAGAAATGCAGGGTATTACAGGGGAGAAAAAAAACACTATACTTTTTCATGTCTATAATGACCCAGTTCCAGAAGAAGCTACATTGTCAGGATGCCACTGGAAGAACAGATTGCTCACAGGGATTCTGCAAAGTGTTTTAATACAAATGTCAGAATACCTAATATGTCTTAGGACTATGTTCCACCTCCTCAAGGTGACCATACATTGAGGGGGCCTTCCAGGACTCCATACAAAGTTCTCTAAGGATATTTTCTCAGAATTATTTAGCCTCATAGTGTTTTCACATGTTTTTGAATGGCAGCTTTCCTTAGTATGGGCAAAAACCTCACCCCTAGTCTGCTCTGAGTTTCCTAAATCAAATTTGTTTAGGACACTCACAAGGAACAAATTCCCAAATTCTTTTGGTTTCAGCTGCCGCCGGCAACAAAAGCGCCACGCGGCCGCCCCTCCCCCTGCCGGGGTGCGGAGGAGAATGGAAAGAAAAACAGGCAGAAACCGGTGGGTCGGGATAAGGGCAGTTTAACAGAACAGCAAACAGAGGGAACAGTAACAACAACGGTACAGATAAGGAGAAAACACGACAAAAACAGACCCGCTCTCTCAGATCGCACCGGCGCCGCATGCTCCCGAGCCACGAGAGAGTCCCTGCCGCGCCGCTCCCCCCCACCGGAACCCAGCGTGACGTCACAAGGTATGGAATACCGGGCTCTGTTTGGCCAGGTGGGGTCAGCCCCCACCCCCCGGCTGTGCCCCTTCCTGGAGTCCGGTGAAAATTAACCCTGTC
>Ga0065711_1030257_pt1 | contig 33121 bp, 17 predicted proteins | sample Hoacrofraction12_FD_59098 | JGI IMG/M metagenome (GOLD analysis project Ga0065711, IMG submission 59098) | Hoatzin crop microbial communities from Cojedes, Venezuela - Epithelial fraction 12 v2 (version 2) | ecosystem: Host-associated > Birds > Digestive system > Esophagus > Crop | place...
CTCCTCTCCTCTCCTCTCCTCTCCTCTCCTCTTCTTTCTCATCCTTAGCCTGTGGATCTGTGGGGAACATGAGATAGCAATTCCAGTGTATTCAGTTGCATTTTCTGGATGAAAATCCCAAAGGAACCACCTGCCACAGCACAGCCAGGAGATGGAAGATCTTTCTGTCTGGGTGTCCTGTGCACATCTGTTGCTTTTGAACTAGGACTGCAGAACAGGCATCTGTAATACCCTTGAAAAGGGAAATAATGAAAATTATGTCCTACCTATATGCCAGCACTTTCTTCAGTATAGTAATCAGAAGTGCAGTTAAATTCTGGAGAGCACAGAGCACCTGGGTGTCCAGCTTTTGGGAATGTTTCTGCACTGCACACACATGATCTCACTGACACGGAACAACTTAACTGCTGCACTGCAATGAGATTTAATAAACTGTTTTCAGTAACTGTCCACATAACTTCAGTATCACGAACAAAACCAATTCCTGACAAAAAAATTTACTTCTAGCTGGTGCTAGGCAGAAGGAGGAGCATGCTGTGGAGTATTCAGAGCGTGAATGTAATGTGGTCCGTTCCAAATGCAACCACGTGCACCCTGACGTGCTCAAAATGCAATGCAGTTTCCAGTCTTTTGGCTTTGACCCACTTTTAACACAGACAGAAAAAACTGAGCAGCTCCCATCTGCAGACACACACAAGAACGAGAGTAACTTCTGCTTACATGAAGTCACAGCACAGCAACTCCAGGGTGGTGGGGTGGGTTCCTCAACTGCTAAGACATCTTTAGTGCTTTAAACAGTTCAGAGACTCAGCAAATTTCAAAAGAAATCAGCTCCAGAGCAGCTGGGAGGAAACCCTCCCAGCAGACTCTGGCCCAACACCCCTCCTAGCTGACTAGATGCATTAATTTGTTCTGATACCCCAGAGCCTGGAGTGGGAGGCCATTAAAGTGGACAGTGCTGCTTCAGCACTGACCCAACAGCATCAGCACTACACCTCACCCTGATGCAAATCCCATCAAATCAACTCAGGCAAAATGCATATCTTTTCAGAGAAGGTACAAGGCCCATCCCACATGCTGAAGATCAGTCACTGGCTGCAGATACTTGCAGAAATTATGCCTATTTTTACTTAGGCAGTAGAATGATTGTGGAGTCACCGGAAAACAGCATTACTACAGATACACATCAGAAGAATTTGCATCCTGGATATGTCATTGGTAAAAAAATTATCCCTGATACTTTTTTAAATGCTATCTTGCAGATGGACACTACCGATATTTCTTCCCTTGGACTGTGTCACAAGGTCAGGGAAATCAGCAAGCGCAGAGAGCTCAGGACAAGACAACTTTCTTGACTTCCTGCTCAAAAGAAAGCTCTAGGGCATCTAGAGCTCCTGCTCATGCTGAGCTTTTGCTACTGTTCTCAGAGCCTAAAAAAATGCTTTGTAGCTTTGAATTATTATCATCAGGAATAAAGCACTGCCTAAAGCTGCAGCCTTGTGATGATGGGCACTGGTGATGTACAGAAGTGCTTTCTGCTTGCTTCAAGAAATACATTAAAATTCGCCTTCTCTTCTGGGCAAGGTATAAAGTACTTTCAATATTTATTGCTAGAACTTCCATTTGCATCAGTTCTTTTTTCCACCATTACCAAAGAGATACAAAACTTGTGAAAAGCCCTGATCTTTTAGGTGGCAGAGTCAATAATAAATATCGTTACTTTCTTTCACTATGCCAGAGACACACTAAGGAACCTGACAACAGCTTCAGTCACAGAGTTAAAATTGAGACTTCCAAAAACCATATAATGTCTAGAAAATTCCAGTAATACAACTACTGCCTGGAATATATCCAACATAATATTTACCATCAGAAGTGCATTCAAACTACATCTGTTTTCAACATCAGTTGTCTGTAATACACAACAGAAAGACAAATGCTGTTACTCAGGGTATTGTTGGTATCCACTTTTGTAGACAGCCCTACATGCCAGCGGAATCAGGCACAGCCATGTTAAGTATTGACCTGCAGGGAGGAGACAAATCATTTTCAGATAATCCTATTCTGATTCCTTTACCCATGCTAAATAGCATCATACTTCATCTGGGTTGCAAAGGGAAGAGGAAGCTTTTGTGTAGCCACAGAACTGCCCAACATAGGCACATTACTGGGCATGTTTCATATGTGCAGGATGAGCAAGACATTTTCTCCATGACTTCTAGACATCAGGCAACCTGGTCAAAATTTCCTGGTGAGAAAGAAGACCTCTCTGCAGTAAATATACAAGCTGGTATGACTTCTCCAAGGTGGCACATTGTGCTCATTGTCCCTGCAGAGCAGAGCAAGGCCACAGTCCCCACTGCCAATTGCTCCACCCCTTAGAGCGCAACAGGGCTGAAAGACAAGTGCTGCCAGCTTCGAGAGCAGCAAGCTCTGTGCTTCTTCCTTCTTTCAGGGACGGCTTCCCTTAAAACAGCACAGGCAGGTTTCTACAATTGATCATCCTCATGAGACAGTCTTTGAAATAGGAACAATATTTTTCTTAATGTGATTGTATAACATTGTCATAACTTTCATATTTTTGACAGTGAATTAAGCTTAACTATTAAAGTGGGTGCTGTGTTGCCTCTTCTTTCATCCTTTCCCCAAAGGCAGGATTGTGCACAGTGCAAGGAGAAGAAGGTATTTGCTGCTCTTCTTCGTCTTCAGAAAATCAGTGCTCAAAAAGACCTATCCACTCATGTAGTCTCATTTTTCTCCTTCTACAGATATCCACAACAAACCAGTTTATTCGGTGCTGCAAGGGTGGCAGGCAAGGCAAGACCAAAGAAATAAATTCAGCACTTGGCAGTTTTCAGGATGAGGTCTGATACCTGGCAGAACTCAGCCCTTGCCACCAGGAGTCACACTCAGAAATGTGCGTATGAAAAAGAGGCTTGCTGGGGCATTAGGATTCTTAGGTGATGCCCATGGCCATCAAAACACTGCCAAAAAGCACTAGCCACCAAGTTTCCATGCTGTTCAGCTCTCTATCCTGGAACAAGGGTGTAGTCATGAAGACCTAAGTTAATGCCAGTTTTTCCCTAGTTGCTTTCCTTACCTTTTTGACAAGTCATTTTGACGTCATCTACTTAAATAGCAGTAATAACTGAATTTGAAGAACCTAGGCACATGGCCTAGTTTTTTGTCCCGTAGGTTCTGATTTGCTAAAGGAAGCTTCTGCAGGGGTGGTTTCAGGCATAATTTTAAATATTTTAAAAATTTTTATCTATGATTTATCCTACTTGCCTTGGAAAGTTGGTTTTTTGCCAGAGGACATGGTTGTAAGTTTGTTGCACTGTTCCATAATGTCAGCTGACACTGTTTTGAGGCAGGTAAGTGAAGTATAAGAACTAACTGGCATATGAACCGCAATGCCTAAGCAGGATCATTTGGGTATGGGTAAGAACCAGAGATGACATAGGCAGTAAGCAGTATGTCTGAGTGTCCCTCCATAAGCAGCAGACAGTATGTCTGAGTGTCCCCCACTTACAAGGACCTGAATGAGAGTCTCAGCATGTCCCACGTTTAAGGAAAAAAAGAATATTTTATATGTTTGTCTATTATTCATTCCCTGAGCTGTCATTCCGTAACTATTCATAGCTCCATAGTTACTTTCCATGACACCTCAGCATGACAAACACACCAGGAAATGTGATTTTCAAAGTGTGCAGTTCTGGTTGTGATGACTAGCACTGAATAAGCACATTCTGAGAGAGAAGCTTTCGTCTAGGCACCAGAGAGCACATACCTGTTCATGAAACATAAAATTGGCATTTTGGGTTTCCCAGCTGGTCTGTTACAATCAGAGTTTATATTTCTCCTAAGTCAAATAACAGCTACATCCAGAGCAGGGATTAAGTCAATTCAGACATTGCTACTGCCTATAATTTTAAAGAATGGAAATTATACAGTGTGATATCAAGTGTCCTTTCTCCTCCGTGGTACCTTAGAAAAAGGTTCTCCCTGCAGGAAACAAGTGAAGAGCTATCAATCCGGTTTGAGAGGTCAGTACTCTTGCTGTTGTTGGACAATCACATGGCAGGAAAGTAAGTCCTTCAGAATCAGGGGCAGGAACAGCAGACAGGATGATTTTGCAAACTGGAGAGTTTTCATCCAGGGTTACCTGACCTGTACCACTCCTAATGTCTTAATTTGACTCATCCCTACAATTTCAGGTGTGGTTCCAGTAGGACTGCTTTCCTTGTCCTGAATATTTCAGAATAATTTCACAAGATGCCCCTATAAATCTTCTTTTATTATTTTTTTTAACCATACCTTCATCAGGGCCCATCCCTCATGGCCTCTAGTATGCATAGCATTTCTCCATGTACTGTACCTGAAGCACTGGATTCAGTTACCTAAACATCTACTGACCCTGGGAAACATGCACCACGTCTGCAGTGCCAAAGGGAGGCCAGCCAGCATGTCCTGGAAATGTAAAATGGTGTTAGGAACCTAAGACTAGAGAACTGAATCCTACCCACAGGCCTGTAGATACCAACAAGATATTTGCTGTAAAACTTCCTTTATTTGTCTGTGACAGTTCAGCTGCACCATCTCTTTGGCAGTAGTTAGAGCTTGAAAAGACAAGAACCCAATGGGAAATAGTCTTAGAATAGATTAGAAATTTATAGATGAAATGGATGCCCTGACAGTTATACTTAATTTATTTCCATTTATGCATATGTCATACCCATATTATGGTAGTGATAGGAACAAAAAATTGAACAAGGAGACTGAAATCACCACGGGAACACTCCTCATTATAAAATGCTGAGATATCTTTTATACCTGTTTTTAAACAATCAAGACACTTCCTAAATCCAAATGATGGAGTTTGTGTTTTGGGTTTGTTTTTTTTTTTCTGTTAGGAGTTGGCTTTTCAATTCTAAAAACAAACAAAAAAATAAATGGAAAAAAATATTTTGTTAAACACAGCAGAATCATTAGAGTGGAAGGAATAAAGCTGAAGGTGGGATCAAGTGGATGCGGCATGAGTCTGTGTGTGAGACGAGCCTGTCTCAGGTGTGATGCTGCTCAAAGATGAGCAATGATATATAGATCAAATGACGTGATTTTTTTTTAATAACAAATAAATTCATAAACTTTGGTTTAAGTGATAATAGAGAGGAACAGCCATTGACACGACTAATCTCAAAGTTAACCTTGCTTAAAGTAGCCAAGAATTTGGCCCTTCATCTGGAACTATTCAAATGAAATATTCCCAAGTTCTAATTTTATCTTCAGTCCTATGAAAGCAACTGCCATTAACTTCCAGTTATCTGTAGAAAAAGAAATCTTGGCCCAGACATACTCTGCAGTGCAACAACTCTTGGCAATAACGTATCTATTGCCAGTGATACAGTGAGTGGGGAAATCACCTGCCTGAATGTTGGGGTTTTTTTCATGGAAGGTTTCTGTATTTCATGTGCATTGGATTGGCAGGTGTCTTCTTAATTATAGTATAGTCATACCAAGTCTCCATGGGTGAGAAACCCACCTCAGTGGAACCATCTCTACAGGAATCCTTCTGGAGCAGCAATGACCTTTTCAGCATCATCTGAGCTGCTGTTTTTGTTTAGAGTGAAACCCAAATGCCAAGCATATGATTCTTAACATAGGCTCTAGCTCTTGGGCTTGAAGTGCAGATAGCTTGATCCTTCACACCTTCCACTTGCTTTAGTAGGAAATTTGGATAATTAAGAGGAAAATGTTTAAAAGAGCAGTAGATGGGATCAGGGGAATCCATGCTTGGCCTCTAGCCCAGGGTGGTGAAGCCTGATTGCAACTGATGCTGCCCAGAAATCCTGAGGAAGGCTTCTGGCAGACAACCAGAAACCATCACCCTGAGATGGTGCTACGACACAGTCAGGGTGCACACCCAGACGTGGCAGCTTGGAAACACACATGAGTCCATCAAGTGAGAAAGAGCAGCAGAATTTCAGCCTCATCTTGAGTTATTGTTTGCTCCAGCAAATCTCTGGTGAGTATTTAGTGATGTACAGATTGGGTAACAGATAAGACCCCCGATGTGACCTGTTTAGCAGGCTTGTCTTCTTCCCATACATACTGGTCTGGAGTCTTCAGCTGAGTATGGTTGCTGCCCTGGCTCCATCTTACTGGAAAACTATTCCTTAGAATATCAGGTCAGGATAAAGATGATCCTTTGATAATATGGAGCTATGAACTTACATGCCTCTTCATTTTGTTCAGTTCCTTACCCATCCACATTGCAAGGGGAAAAGGGCATGGCCCCTTCAGAGGGCTAGGGCTGCGAGTTGTCAGCACAAGGCAGAGAAGATTTCACCTGCTCTAGAGTGAGGATTGCAAGTCAGGAAAAAAAAGACAAAAAAAACCTGCTATGGCTTTTGAGTCTTTGCGTCCCCCTGCAATCAGAAGTCCATTGGCACAGAGAGGTTCCTTAATTTCTGTTTAGCAGAAAAGACAAATAATGGCTCATTATTCCTTTCTACTCTCTTAGAACAGAGAAGACACTTCGATTTCCTTACATATATATCAGTCACCTACCACACCTAGACAGTAGCTGACATCGAATTATACAAAGTGAATTATTCCTGTAACGGCAGGACAATTAACGTGTGCAGCTAAGATAGCAAGACAGAAAGAGCGCTCTCCTTAGACACCTCAGCCACCGTCCTGCTGAGGAGCCTTAGGGCTCACTGAGGCTTGAAAGATAGTCTAAGGAGACCAGCGTGTGATAATATCTCCTCCAAAGCAAGCTCCCCCTGTTCAGAAGTACATCATGGTTATCCAGAAACAGCAGTTTCCTCTAGCCTCTAGCCTACACCCTCTGTATTGTCAATATGGCCAAGAGTGATGCGTGCACCCCTTGACAAGTTGGAGAGATTAATTCATTACTTATGCACAGCTACATCCTGTAGACATCAGTATTGCATTTAGGTACAGCCTGCTCATGGAACAGCACCTTGAAGATGTACTTAGTGCCTTTGATACATGATACAGATACTTAAGTTGAGAAAAAAAAAACCAAAGTTGGCGTATTCAGTCTGTCTCACTGCCTGTTACTCCATGCATTGCCCTGTCCTGCTTGGCTTGATCAGTCTGGAAGTTTGATCCTGGAGAAATATTTTCACCGAGGTGGCAAAAAAAAGCTGTGGTTCTCTGCAGTCCCTGTTGGCTCCGGTGCAGTGCAGCAATGCACAGAGGATATTCAGCAGCATATTGTTTGTAGTGGTTCTCCCCACTTCTCTTCTTCAGATACAAGAACTTCAGGATATTCAACAACCTATTGTTTGTAGTGGTTCTCCCCACTTCTCTTCTTCGGACACAAGAACTTCACCAGAAAAGGTGTCCCAGAGTGAATATGAATGTTTCCCTTGTTCTTGGTTTCTCAGAGTGTGATAATTCTCACAGAAAAAAAAGAATTTCCAACAAAACCAGGTATTTTCCATTTACAGCAGACACAGCAATAGAAGCAGCTAAGAAATGGCATCTTTGCAATAAAAATAAACTCTCTGTCAAATCAGACAACTAAAGCAGAAGGTGCAAAGCCATTAGCAATATTGGACTTTGTGCAGATTTCTAGCTAATCCCAAGACATTTTGTTTATTGTAAGTGTAGCTCCACTTGTTAGGAAAGGGTCATTTTCCATACTCCAAGATTAATACTCTTGGTTATTTATCACTCTGAGAATTAATGAGTTTTGAATATAAATACTAGATATTAGTCAACAGGCAACTACATTTGATTACTGAAGTCAAAGGTCTTTTGGGGAAACTGTATAAACACTGAGCACACATGGACATGATTGGTAGTTCTATAGCATATGCCTTCTATGCAAATACACTTTTCTATCACACTGTATTAGGGCTCCATGTGGTGGAACCCATGGCCCAAATAATACACAGTGGTCTGAGGTGTCTTATTCCTCAAAACATTCCCGTATGTTGTTCATTTTTATCTCTAACTGTAGATGAGGGGCAGAAATATTTTAGTTTAAGTTTTTTATTATTATTTTTGTAAGCCAAAATTATGCTGTTGCTCATTCAGATCCATCTGGCAATCTGAATATCTGCATTCGTTACAGGAAGGAGTGATTACGATTTGTTCCAAATAACTGCTGTTTGAATTAGCTGAGATCACAGATAAATGCAGATTTCCTCTACTTCATAGGCTTTAGGGGAGGCTTAAAGTACAGAGGCTGTTTTTGGAGACACTTCCTCTACACTTAGCAGAGAAGGCACAGTCCTCTACTGGGTACATGCCACAAATACTTACTGCTAATTCAGCATCAACTGCAGGGTGTATCTACACTAGTGTTTAAGTTCAGATCAGGAGGGCACTCTGGAAGCGAACTCTGACTAATGCTCACTTTGCTGTGCTCTGGGTCACTCCAGAAAGCTGTCTTGGCACACACAACCTGGATTCTTTGCAAATTAAATGAAACTGGAAGATCATTAGAAGAACCACTAACAGGAACTCAGTTCTCAAGACAAATCAAAAAATAGACTGGAGTGAAATGCCCTGGAAGGTGTATAGTGTGGACAACTGATCCACAGCATCAGCAGTTTTGTTGTAGCCATCCGTTCTCATCACGCTGCACTATTTGGTAAGGCAATCATTTTCTAAAATGCTAGGTTTCTGTAATTTGAAAAAGTTTTCACAGAAAAATCACTAGATAAATAAGGTAGCTGATACGCTTACCTACTCCTGTTTCTCCCTGCCATGATCTCAAAGATAAATTCAAGCTATGGAAGTAACAGATAGAAGTTATTATGCTATCATCAATTAAATTAGAGGGAAAAGATCTGCTCAGTTACTGGGTTTCAAAATATTTTTCCTTATATTTTCCCTTAAAGAACAGCTAGAACATTAAACAGAACATAATATGAAGGCTATTTTAAAACACAAAGTGTCACATATATTACTTCATCAGGCATGCTGTTTGAGTAAAGAATCAGTTCTTGTTTTGGGTAAAGCTTATTCTTAGTGATTTCCAGGAAGCTATACTATTCACAGCATGGTATACTATTATGAATAATCCAAAGTATTCAGTGGGTTTGTTGCTCGTCATCACATATGACGCCAGTGACTAGGCCAGCAGCAGAAAGAGGAATTTTGACTGCAGTCATTCTTGATTGCTTTAACCATAAATGTTGCTTTATAAAGCCACTAGCTAATCACAAAAAAACCCTCATGCTTTAAAATCTTTACTCAAATTATTCAGCAATTAGTGGGGAAAAGCAGAGAACTGATGACATTCAGGCCCAAATCACTCTCTGCCCCATTAGCTTTCTTCCTACACCCTACAGAGCCTATGAGCTTTTAGCAGGATTCACCTTCATCTCCGCCAGTGCTACACCTCAATTAGCCAGATGGTTGCTCTGGCTCTAGTCTTGCAGCGCCTATTGCTTGACAGAGTTCCCTGCCTCCGCAGCACAGGCAGTGAGGCACTGGACATGAAGCAAGGTGGGTGTAGCAGGACAGTCCTGCCACCCTCCCAAAGGGGAAAAAAAAATAATTCTGGTAGGTTTTATCAAAGGACTCCTTCTCTGGGATGCTTTGTCACCTGAATGAGCAGCTCCCTGTTCAAAGACACTGCTGTGTCACTAGCAATTTCCTGTGAAGCACCACCAAGGCAGGCAAAAGCACCTGAGGTGCTAACAGTGGCTAGGTTTTATATGATCTCCCATTATCTCATTACAATGAATTAATAAAACAATAACTTGAACCAAGCAGGGTGCTAGATCAGTAATTGGTCTTGATACAGTCTTCTTTTTAAATAGGACTGTGACGGTCCAGGTAACAGGCAGACTGCTGAAATGGGATTGCAGCATGATGAGAAATGTTGCTCCCAAATTAGTATCACGTGTACAACGAGTTTTACATTCAGATATCTGGGCACAATTCCCTTACTGCCCAGAACCCTGACTTGGCAGCAAAAAAATTGTGAGGCAATTTACCACAGAATACAAGTAAAGTATTACGGGGTTGCTGATTGCTTTCTCTCTCTTTACTTGGTTGTTTCTCTCAGCTTGCCTTCTTGCCCTGCAAAGAGCTTTGATTTAGCTGCAGAAAGACAAGTGGTTACCTTGGAAAGTGTGTATGTAGGGGAGGCTTTGTCCATGCAATGCTAAGTACCACTGCAGGAGCCGGTGCTGACACCAAGCTACTGCACACTGTGAGCACTAAGCTGGAAAAAGTCAACCTCACACTCCAATGGAGAGATAATTTGTGTCACTTCAACAACCTCGTCCTTCACTGCTTCCACTGCAGAGACTGAGACATGCGTTTCCATGGTGCAGAACAGCACTGCGCATGCCTCGGTGAAAGCGGAAACAAACCCCTCTTCTCTCTGTTGGGTAAGCCCCACTATGCAGCTGTAGCTGTTGATCCATTAGAATATTGCCTCAGATCTTCAGAGATTACTTTTAAGGTGCATCTCTTTTCTGCAGAACAGCTGGTAATATACATAGGTTTAATGTGGAACTTTGTATAACTAATTATATTGTAATTAGTATAACTATACTGACTGGGAAAGCGACAATGATGAAGAGAGAAAACAAATGAAAATTATTGATATCCATGGAAAACTTTCCCATTAGCAAACATGACTGGAAAGGAACTGAAGGAAAATATGAGCTTCCTGGATGGTAGTAAAGAATCCACCATCACCTCTGTTTCCACAAGCTCTTAGCAACAGCTTCTGCACTATTTCCCCAGGGACTAGACAGAAAAAAAACCTCAGCCCAAAGGGCCAGTGAATCAATGCAAGCCATTTTTGATGTTTCAGAAAAAGGAAATTAATAACAAAAAAAACCAGTAATTGGATCAAGTGAGCATGAGTAAACATTTTTATTCACCATAGCAAATGAATGGTTGCTATCTTGAAAAATGAAAGCTCATCATATTTTTTCTCTACTTCTCATAAACGATGTGAAAACCTGTTGCTTTGAATACCCTTAAACCTTATAAGGAGTATTTCTTTACTCTTATATCCTACCAAGATCGTATATTGTATAGAACAAAGGCTTTTTGTCGCTTTCAAATGCTCTGTGTATCAAGATAACCTATTTGTTATTTTCCATTATGCCCAATCAAGGTTTTACTAGTTACAATTGGTTTAAATGGGCAGATATTTTCCTTCTAGCTTGAGCCAAAATTAGCACAAAATAAACTTAAATCAGCAGCTTTCCAATTTTTAATGGTATTCTGGACCAGCAAACACTGAAAAAGTAGACCCTGAAGTCTACTTTAGTCTATCTGAAATTTTACAAAGTAACCTCAGTGTTCATAATGGATAAAGAGAACTTTTGCAACTTAGCAGTTAATGGGTGTTTGAAATCCTGAATTTGTCTTTTGTAGTTTGATTCAATCTCCTATTTTAATGTAAATGATTCAGGCCTATTTACTCACCAAGCTCAACCCAGAGCGTGGGGCCTTGCCTTGAATTTTGAACACGATAGAATTGTGAACGCATGTAGATCTACCCATGCACCTGCTCAGGTGCAACACTAGAGAAAGGGGTAGTGACAGTCATCCTTAATGACATTCAAGTTGGGAAGAAAATCCTGGAATGACAGGAACTGAAAAAAAGGCACATAATGAGTAGCAGAAAGAGCATGGTTAGTACCTTTGACCATATTCAATCCCAATAAATTTTCTCTCTGCCATTTAACTTTATAAATATATCTTATGAATTAAAGTATGTAAAAAAGGGAAAAGCAACAAGAAGCTAGCTAGAAATTTGAGAGTCCTACCACCGAGGCTTGGCAACCACTTTGCCAAAGCACCCTACACTGCTGTACCACACTCAGAAATGACAGGACACTTATGCTATAGAAGGACATTCCTGTAAGGTGCTTGTCTATTGTCTTGGTACACTTGACATGGCATATCCATATTGTAACATAATATTGTCCCATAGCTGAATACCAACTGCGAATGTTTTCTGCTCAAACATACCTAGAGTTGGACAGAGCTCAGACACACATTCATTGCTCCTGCATGAGCCCCTCAAAAAGCCTGAAACAGGGTTGGAGACACCTGCACAACTCTCTAATAACTGAGCAACTGGCACACTTCCCACAATCACCTAGCATTTCATTCTGGAAACACATCTGTTGCTTGGACTCTACCCAAGACTACTTTGACAGCTCTATGTACAGGCCCAATTACTGCAGAACATGGCATTTCCATAGGTTTATAGAGACAGACCATGGAGACAAATAGTATATCCTTTAGCAAGAAGCCTTAGAGGCCAAGGTTGCTGTGCTCCTTAAGTATCAGTCTGTTTAAAAAAAGAACTGAAGGAACAGAATGGTTCATCAGGCTGCCTGTGCCTCAGAAAGCCAGGCTTTAGACGGATGTGGTTTTTTCTGTACCTGTTCTGTGTAATATTAACTCACCAAGCGGTAAATCAAAGTCTTGCCTACATAACACACATGCTATCATCACTACTTCTGAATCTGCCCCTCTGGGAGATTTTTTTTTAAGAACTGCCAGCAAAGATGCAGCTTTAAGACATTCAAGACCATCAGTCTGCAAGGGAGAAATCATTGCACATAAGGACATTTTACTGTGAACCATGCTTTTCGGGTGGCAGAGTCAAGTAAAGATTAAATAAAGGTTTGAGTCCTTTTTCTCCACAGTATTACACCTGGCAAACATCCAAGAGAGAAATAATCCCTGAGCTCTAGGAGAAAGACTGAAAGCTTCTCAAAGACAAAATTAAAAGCTACATTCAGTCCCATTACAGAAATTATACCCATTTAGAAGTAATGCGGAATATAAATCTAGTTGGAATGAAGTTAGGGCCTGACTAAAAGCTAAATTTCTCTTGCAGATTTTGTGGCTTTGTATTTCCATCACCATATTTCATCTGCAGCACAAACACAGAAAATACAGCCGTTAACCCCAGGCCTAAAAAAGATTTAAAGATTGATTTTTGAGCAATGGTTTAACAGCACTCTAGATACACAGTATTTGCAGAAGAATAGAAACACCGTCCGTTAGACATACAGTTCCCCAAAGTGTTGTTTTTTTCAAACAGACTAATACTTCAGCTGCATAGCAAAACCCTCTCTTTTAGGATTTCTAGATGAAAGATTTCCTTTTTTATCACAATGATGTCACAGATTAGTGAGGGCGGCTACTTCCTGCCCACCCCCGTTATCCAAGATTTTGTTGTATGTGGTTAGTTTCATTTTTCATTCTCTGCTTGCAAAATTAACTCAGCTCTGGATGAAGATATATATCCTATTAGCTCTATCCCTTTGGGGAATGCCTACAACAGCTGCAGCTGCCATTTCATTTCTCCTTAATACCCTTGTGTCCTAGAATACAAATAAAACAAATGTTGGTATCTTGTCCACTGCACACCCCACATCGTATTATTTTAAACATACTGTACAGCTACATAAAATGCCCCTGATAAGACATTCTTAGTCAGTTGCAAAGAAGCCATTAGAATAACAGTTTGTGCCTCCATAATCCACCCTGGAATAATGAAACTCCACACTGAATACCAATAAATGCTCCAAGATCTCATAAGCCTTCTTAACTCTGGACAGTGAAATACTAAAATACCGCAGAAACCATGACAGCTGACAGGTGGAGTCATTAGAAAAATGTATGCAAATCCAGCAGCCAATGACACTGCATAAAGTAAACAGGTTTACAGCTTATGACTTGTACTGATGGCAGTCCCATATTCTGAAAAGAAAATGTCTAACATTTATATTGATGACAAGTAAAATAGTCATATATTTAAATTCAGATGTCTTATGTCCTGCACTGAAGTCAAACTTGGGAGACAGACTTAAAAACCTAATAATAGAGATCTCAGATCTTGCTTATACTTACATTTTGACATGTCAGCTTATGTATTTAAAATTCAGCTAAGGATAAGAACCCAACATATCACCAGCACTGAATTTTCATCTGCAAGTAAAGGCACTGTTAATGACTAAAACAAGTCTGTCTTGTTCCTGTGCAGTCATGTATCAAAGAAGAATTTTAGGCTCTTTGGCTGATATTGTCTCATATATTTGCTACTTTTCTCTCCCAGTAGTGGTACGATATGCCAAAAGAGGAGCTGATGACAACCAGGATATTAGCAGGGAATGTAAGGGCAAACTCAGTGGTTTAGACACCTGACTGCAGGAATGGAGTTCAAAATGCTACATTGCCTCTGCTGCAAATGGAGATAAAGACTAGGACCGAAGACTGGGATTCAAACACAAGCACTCTCAAAGGGAAAGGGTGAGGAGGAAGAACAGCCAAGCCCAGCTGAGAGGCCAGGTCTTGAACCACGGCCTGCCTAAGGCTGCCCAAAACCCATCATGTACAGTACCAAGTACCACCCAACCCTTGGCATGCTTGTGGCAAGGCTTGCATTTCTACAGCGCCTTCAGCCCAAGTGGAATGAAAGTTAATGAATACATCCTTGAAATACTGAAGGAATGCTATAATCTTCAACCTGCAGCTATGGACACCCTGACAAGGATAAGTGCTGTTCTAAAGTGTGTCCTAAAGTGCAAGTACTTAGCCTCTGATAAAACCAGGAGTGGGGGGGAAGTTGTCTGAATTCCCAGTTTTAAAGCTCCAGCAAATACGTTGAACCTATTCCAAAGTATAGCACAGTGGCTTAAAAAAAAGAGAGAAGCAGAGGTCTATTCATTTATCATCCTACTAAAAGTGAACTGTACTCAAATTTTATGGGATTTCAGGATCAAAGTAAAACTGATACAGAAACCAGGCACTTTTAATTGCTCTGAGATGGTGTTTTTGATTATAATACTCTTTCTCCTACTACATCTGCATTTTTCTTGAACCTGATTTTAAAGCATGTAGGTTAGTTTTAGTAGACAAGGATTATAAAGTCAATAGTTTGGTTAATGTAAAGCCCATTCAAAACTGTAAAGAAAGACTCCATTAACATTGTTTTCATCCGTTCAGTACCTTGTACCATGCAAACTGGCATCATCTGCAGCATCATTAACAATCTCAAACACAGGTACCTCTCTGCACTCACCAAATCTGTACAAATTACCTAATTAGGAGAGTTCATTGTGAGTAAAGATACCCAAATGCGAAAAAGAAAACATATCCAGGGAATGTTTCTCCCTGAGATTCCATCAACTGTCTTGTCAAAAAAGAGAACATAATAAAGTAACTTTAATAATCACTTTTCTTCAGGGTTGTATGGCTCGGGAAATTTTACTAGCCACCTCAAATTAGTCTGCAAATCATGGTAGCAGAAGAGGTGCTGTTTTCCTCAAGAGCTCCACCTGCTCATCACGTAATAAATACTGTGTATTTCTGTGGGTCACTGTCAGCCCTTGGCACCGGCATTCGCTTAAGGCTGACCAGGGACCTGAAGCTGTAAGCAAGGACAGGAAGGCTGGTTATGGAAAGGGGAAACCAGGACAGGGTGCCATGCTCATGACAGGGCCCTCCAGAATATGGGAGAAGAGCCAAACTGGATTCTTTTTGCCAGTCTTGCCACTGTGCCTCTACTATTCTTAAAGCACAAAGCAGCTATGTAATCTCATGATAACTAGCACCTCTAACTTCTCTCTGTTCATGTCCTTCTCCAGACCTCTTCCTCCACTACATCTGTTGGCAACTATTCACAAAATTCAGGTGACCAACTCATTCACACAGAAAAAGAAGTAAAGAGAAAATGCCACATAGGAGGAAAATACCTCCTGTGCAGGATCATAGCATCATAGAATCACGAAGGATGGAAAAGACCTCTAAGATCACCACGTCCAACCGTCAACACAACACCACCATGCCTGCTAAACCATGTCCTAAAGTGCCACATCTACACGTTTTTCGAACACCTAAACCAACCATACTATTGATAGTTTGGGGTCTCCTAGCTGGCTTAGTTTTATTTGTGTCTTTTAGAGTACAAGCTGTTCATGAGAAAGAGAAGTTTTAAGTGAATAGTACTGTTTCAGTCACTTCCCAGACTATCTGTATAGCCGTAGCAAATTTTCTAGGCAGTTTTGGCCAGATTTCTATGGCTGGATCCACAACACTACTGTGATGGCAATGCTGGTGATGGAGTAACATTTTCTAGTCATGGAGCCAGACTGTGAGAATCACATTCTAGCCTGGAGAAAGCACCTTGAATCCCAGCTCCAGGAACTCATTAATTATTTATGCAAAGTGAAACAGTTCAGCCAGAAGTTTACCTGCACAGAGAGGAGGAAAACCAGAAAACATGGGATTAATACTGCGGAGAAGGACAGAACTGAATCTGAGTTTCCTATGTCCTGAAAGAAAATCCTCACCACACTATTAATGGCTTAAGGGCTTCTGCCTCCAAGATCGCAGCTCTAACTCACCACCTTTTTCAGTTTCGCATACCCACAAAGTGTGATTAGATTTCAGATCCAATGAAACACCCTGTGCAGAAATACAACTCAAATTTCAGTGTGAAACAGTTCTATTTTAAAATGTCTTTGCCCCCATCACTATTTAGATAGTCCTATTTGTTTGGTCCATTTTCAAGGATTTATTTGGTGATTCAGAAGTAAATAATTGCTTGGTCATTCATAACGTAACAAACCACAAATAAACCAAAAAGGTTTCTCACAGAGGAATTTTGCAAAAGGGATAAATAGGCAGAACTGTTATCTCCTTATAGCTTATGGAAGATACCAGACATCTGCAAGTAGAGTCCGGAGAAAAATTTTAGCCTTTTCAGTAACTGTTTTGAGTGTCATTCTTTTTAACTTGCTAATGAAGGAGCTGTATTGTTCCTTGGTTTTGCAGAGTTTCTCTGGGCATCATAATGAGAGAACAATCTCACAAATATAACCTGCAGTTTTACATGAAATGAGGATATGGCCTCATTTCCTCTCTTGGTTGTGCTGATGGTATTCATAATCAGCAAAGTGATTTCCAACGAGAACAGAAGGCAGCGAGCTTGCAATGAGAAACATGCAGAATCCACAGATAAAAACAAGAAATGGATGGGCAATTTGTGTGGTAAAATATGCTTGGGTTTCAAGCAATGATGTATCATGTACTTGAGAAATGACATATGGCAACCCTGGCTGGCTAAACGCCCAGTGCAATGTGGATTGTACATATTTGCTTCACACCAGTGAAAAGCCCCTCCTGCATATTATAAACATATTCATATTGACTCCTTATAAGACAGGAAATAGGGACAAGGAAAAATAATTTTAGAGAGTAGTACAGTGGGCTGCAGTACAATTGGTGCAACATTTTATGCAATATATTACATTGTCTATCTACATAGCATATCTTGAGACATGTCTAAATATTAACAGTTTCTAATTTCATGCTCTCTATATAAATATGTATTATCAAAAAACACAACATTCCCTTCTATATCTTGCAGAATTGAGCGATTGTTAAAATATTCCTTATTGGATACCAGATGAGAACCCAGAGCACCTAGGCAGGCTCACAGACCAGTCTTCCTCGAATTTTCTGAAGCATGAAAAGAAAAAAATAGTGCAGTATAGCTATCGTTAATTTAAGCCAGAGTTGCTGGAGCAAAAAAAAAAAACTAACAAAACCCTATTGCTCCCTATTTCTTACTGATTTTTATTTAGTTTTCGTAAGTAATCTATTCAGAGCTACTTAGTTGGCTGCAGGCATCTGCCAGCCTTGAGCTCAGATCAGAGGACTCCTGAAAGTATCTCTTAAGCTAATTATGGGCCAGGCACACTTGAACTCCATTTTATGCTACATGTTTTTGTTTAGGATATGCTCATTCTATGTTCTTATGTTTTGAAGGTTTCCTTCGGTGACTTCGGAGGACATTGTGGTGCTTCAGCAGCAGGATAGAAGCTCCCAGCTCTGAGTGTTTGCTGATAAACCCTTCCCTCTTCTCCCAACACCATCACTTCCTTACCTATAATTATGCCAATAGGTTCTTACTACCAAGTGCTAGAATTATAGAAACAGCTCATTTGAAATGTGCAGACTGCTTGCTTGTAAAGCATTTGGCTCTGCCCTTGCAGGAATAAAGCTGTTTTATGCTGTAAATAAGGAGCAGGTTGCAATGCCACATGGCTAGTCATTATCACTACATGAAACTAGCTATAAAAAAAAGCATACGCCCCACGAGTTCACTCCCAAATGGATTGGGCTCAATTTCCCTGCCTCTTCCTCTTCCATAGTTCAACGGATGTGATTGGGAGACACCCAGCAAGGTGGCAGGAGGGGTAGGACAGATGTCTGTCACTTGTCAACAGGAACCAACAGCAGGAAGATCACTGGATTTTCATCCAAATTTCTTCAACTGCTTTCACGAACTGTATCCTCTGATTTTCATTATGTACTCACTTGCAGCCTTTGCTGTTTGTCTGCTGCTCCCGGTATACATATGGGTGTTGTCAGGGTCCATAAGTCTGTCTGAGTACTGCCAACTGTTACTCATCTGAACTCCATAACATGACATCATTAGATTTAGATGTATCAGGAGAAGAATCTGATCCCACTTCCAGAAAATTCTGCTTAATTTCTGTCGTGGATATCAACATGGATAAATCACCTGGAGAACAAAACAGTCTTCGTAAACATACATTTGAAGCCACTTTTTATAAGGAAGTCTCAATTCCTTAGTTCTACCTTATTGTGACTTTTTAAAAAATCAAAGCAATGATTAGCAGTTTACATCTTCAACACACTGGGTAGTTATGACTGAACTGAGTTCTCACTGCCTTGTTGGGAAGCCATGAATTTCCTTAATCCCATTCTGCAGACAGAGAAACTGAGGCACAAAACTGGTCAACTTTCAAATATCTATTTAATTTGTAAAATTTCTGAAGGTTTGTTCTTTCATTACACTCTTGAGACTTTAGTCCTCTGTTAAATCTTACATTATTTTTTATTTCAACATCTTCAGAAAAAAATCTGAGGTTTTCTAATTAGTTCTTGAACTGAAATAATCTCACAGATGTACCAGTGCATCTGCATCTGATGAATCCATTTCCAGAATTTCCATGAGCAGCAGGCACTGAACAAGAGAAGATAAATAAAACTTTCCATTGATGGACCAAATTTAATTGATGTCTTAAAACACTTTACAAATACGGACATGTGAAAAGTTCCTCTTTTTAGAGATGGGGAAACCGAGGCACAAACAAATTTAAAAAATTAGACAAAAAAGCACAAAAATGTGGAAGAAAGCCCAGATTTCCTGATTTTCATTCCATTAGTCATTCAGTGCTCTAAATCAGAACAGCCAGGCTGAATTCTGATGTGGCTCTTAAATGCTTATGCATATGCAGAAGCATTTGAAATTTCCAGGCCTTTTTAATAAACTTGAATCAACAAGCAGCATATAAAAAGCCATCTTTTATAGTGATATGGCCAATACTGCTCTCCATTACAGATCACATTTAAGAAATTCTGTCAGCCAAATGAATGAACAGTAAGAGGACCACTTTAAGCAGTGCACGCTATGCTGTGAAGCTCTTAAACCATGATTTACCTCTTTCCTCTTCATGGTCCCAAATTAATAATCTCAGTATTGAGAAATGTTGGCAAATGCTTAATCATCTCCATGTGTAACATATTGCAGATTCAATGCACACACATGCACACGCACGCACAACCGAGAACTGTGCCAGTCTCCAGATGAAGAACCATCAGTTCACTGAAGACTCACACTATACAAAGGCTGCACGTGCCTTGGATGCTTCCAGATACCTGCATTCAATAGGTATGTTAACCAGGTCTTCTACAATTTAATTTTATTTTTCCTTTCCCACTGAATGGAGAACAGAACAGAAGGTTCAGGCAAGACACTGCTGCAGATTCTAGCTTCACTTGTCATTGAAAGACCCAACTATCTGAACTTTATGCAAGGACTGTGAGAAATGTGGATAGCTGCTTCCCAGTTTATAGCAAACCAATGGATGTTTGCTGTTTGATTGCTTTCTTTGCATGAATTCTGTGAACCTCTGACATTTTGAGAAAAAGAACATAATATCCAAGACAATATTGAGAGATTTTAATCAGACACTACAAATGTCCAGCTTTCAAGTGGATTAATGATAGACACAAAAACCACTTCTCGTATCTTGAACCTAGGCACCGCATATTCTAAAAATCTTGACCAAATGCTAATAAACACAGGAAATCTAAGAAGATTTTTCTTCAAGCCTGCCAGTAGCTGCAAGTATATAAAATTTTACTTCTTTATGGCCAATTAATATTTACTGCAGCTGAATGTAGGTCCTATTTATCCTTTCTAACACTAGATTTGATTTTATTGCTGTATGAAAAGCATTTAACTACTGTATTTTTAAAATTCTACTAACATAACACAACTCTGGAACATTGTGACAAATTCTAGGAAAAAGACTAATTGCATCTAATAATAATATGTGATAAAACATCACAAAAAATTCTGTCAAAAAAAATGTCAGTTTTGGGAGAAGGGTTCTTCCAAAATCAAAACATGAAATCTGAAGCCGTAACAGAAATATCTGGAAAATCTTGACTGTCAGTCCAAAGAAGTAAATTAATAGCAAATTCTTTTTTTTTTTTTAAACTTGAATATTGATGACATCTTTTATACCAAATTACCATGACAGTATTTGAATGACTTGGGACAGAGGAGTGAGTAACACGCTGTGCAAAGCGAGCCAGTCATCTGGAGTACCAGCTTCGCTGCATCAACCATCCAGGCCATCCCAGGAAGAGCAAAAGGTCCTAGGAAATCCACACAACAGTTTCATCTCCACTTCTGCACTGACCAGAAATATGATGTACAACTTTAAGTGCCTGTCAGCCATATCCAATCTTTTCTTCACTGTCCCTTATGAAAAAAAAATACTTTCCTGCTAGCTCTGAGTAACTCTTGACATTGCCGAAGCTCTAAGATGAACCTGTTGTTCCTTGCAGAAAGGCAGAAAGAAGCAAAGCTGTAGCCGGTTCACAAACAGCATCAGCAAGATGGTCCTGTGTTTAAGCTGTTTGCTCCTCGTCTTAAGTATAGTGACATTTCTGGCTGTGTCTCTGTATGGAACTCTGCTAGATTTACACAAATAAAAAAAATGTACCTGCAGTGTTTTAACAGAGGTGGTAGGATGTTAGATTATGCATGTATGTATATTAAAAATACCCACCATCGTTTGCGGCTAAGCATCACTGAAAATTAGTAGAGAAACTCAGCCAAATCAGGTGATATTTTTTCCTCTTTATCCTTGTGATTACAGGAATGTGACTATTTGAGTAGGAGGTGTCTTCTGACTACTGGTATTTTTGCACTTAAAGATGAATACCACCAAAATACAGAATCCAAACTGAAATATTGCTGCTGTACTTCAGCCCACAAGACTTTGGGGTGTTCAAGAGCAAGAGTCAGATATCGGGAGTGCAGATTCACCTCCGTAAGGGGCTCGAACCTGCCTAGTAGGAGAGCCGCATTCACAGGCCCTAGCTTTCTGAATTCAGAGAAGCAGAAAAATCTCAATAGAGATTTTCTATGCAGCAAAATCTGCTCTCTTCTGTCAACTTGACGGCTATCTAGCAGGCATGGGTGGCCTCCCAGATGACCAGCCAAAGGTCAGGACAGTCAGTAACTCCAGCTGTTTCCTCGCTGTCAACATCAGTCTGTGGTGTCTCGCTCCAGGATGCCCCTTGGGCATTAAAAGATCAAACTCTAGTGGATGGCATAAATTAAGGAAAAACTCAGCATAAATTAAATAGCACTGAAGTGGAAAGTATGTGGAGGAACAAACTGGGCTGGGGTGTCAGCATGTGGATGAACTGAGAGTGAATTCTGGAATGAGTGACTGATATATTTTATGTGGATATGCAAGTTCAGACTGGGCCCAGCCCTGCAGGACAAACTGCTTTTCCGTCCTACCGGGAGATCTCTCTGCATATAAAGCATGAAAGAGCAGTCGCCAATGAACTTTATGTTGACCATCCTGGTAAGAAGAAATACCAGGTTGCATTTCACATTTTATTAAGAAAACCAAGCTCCCAGCCAGGGGCGGGGCACCAGGGGCACTGGGGGCAGCCCCAGGCATCAGGCACCACCCTGGGCATGGGACAGGCCTGGGCTGGGCTGGGCCATGGGCAGGCCCGGCTCGGCGGGGCCCATGGCCGGGCAGGGCAGAGCTGTGGGGAGCTGGAGCCCGGCCCTGACGTGGTGTCACTAGGGCAGGGGCTGACAGGCCCGGGGGGCTGACACGAGCTGTGGGTAGGAGGGGGAGACCCCAAACTGTCAGGCTGGGGCCTGTAAGGCCTGTTAGTGCCCTGACAAATTGCTCCTCATCCACGTCTGCCTGTTGTAAACCCAGTGGTCAGTGTTGGGGAGTGGGAAACGCAGGGCAGTGTGTGTTTACCTGAGGAGTTCAAGCATCAGGACCCTCAATCTGGGTCTTTTACAGCTTCATCCAGACAAATTCCTGTGCCAGGCAAATGTACAGTTCAAGTTCAAATCATGGCAATGATGAAAGCAACTGAGCTGGGATGCCAGAAAGGCCACTGAAATACTTAAAACAAGATTCAAGGAGTGGTTTCTAAATATATAGTTATTGTGTAATGTCTATCATTTCCATTGCTTCCTTCCCCACGGCAAGGAGATTTCCACCTCACCATTACCCTTGTCCAAGGCCAGGACAAACCTACCGTGCTGTAGCTAGTGGATAATTTCAAATTTCTTGACTTTAAAATTTAATGAACCACCTACTCTTTCACAACAATAATTATTTTCCACATATTGCTTATTCATAAAATACGTATCTGTTCCTGACTCTTCACTTCCTATTCACTCCAGTAAATAGATCCTCTGTTCTGCACAGGCAGCCCTGTCATCGTGCTTTAAGTCCGGGAACAAGTGCACAAACCTTTGTACAATAATTACATAAAGTTAGTAGGGTAGAAGGAAATGGTATCAGCCATTATCTCTTGCTCCAGAGGATGTGAGGAGAATATAAATAAACCTAGACATTGCAAATGCTTCGCTGCAAGCTAGGCGATTAAAGTATTTCAGATTCCTACAAGTCTATTTAAAGCAACTTAAATCTTTTTGACGGCCCATAGTTCACTGCAGCCTAGCTGCTTGTGCAGGCTAAGCTTCCCCAACATGCTGCACAAAGTCCACAGGAAAATGGCTCCAGCTCCTGACGAATATTAATACAGATGAGATGTTAGGTTACAGATAGGTCTTCAGAAAGTGTTTTAGGCTACTTTTGTTTACTATAGAGATACACAAGCTCCCTTACAAGGCTTAGTACTGCTTCTTAGGCTCATAAACTTCAACCTTCATCCACAGTGGTAAGACTTCCACATTCAGAGCAGTGGCAGGTCAAAAGTCTGGTTTTGCAACAGCTTGTAGAGCTGGGGAACGATTTAACTCTCTCTCTCTCTCTCAGTCAAGAAGTACTGCCCAGTATTTGCTGACAGTGTTAAAAATACCACCTCTGCAACAGCTTGACCAGCCGGTATACACACAGGACATTTGGAAGTCTGTGCAGTGCTTTCACTGTCTGAGTGCCTGAAGCTGCTCACAGCCGCTGAGAAGTGAACTCGTCTCACATGCTGCCAAGGAAGAAGCCTAGTGTTAGTAAGCAAGGGGAGAGGAAAGGGGATGGCAGTGGATCAAAGGGAAGAATGTTGCTTGCTTGCATCAGTTTAGCCGTATCTAAGAAGTCAGTACAGAAAAAATGAGTATCTTGCATTTTACAGCACTTTTCTCCGCCTCTCCCTGGGATACAGTATAGACTGTAACCATCTTCAAGAAAAACAAGAAATACAGGAGTCATCCATCATTTGGGATAAATCTAAGGAAAAAATTATTATCTTAAAACCAAAAACCAGACATATCATTGCCTAAAGAAGTCTGGTCAATAATTGGAGTTATGCAGGAGAATAGCTTCTGCATACTGCTTTAGTATACTATGCTTTAGTATACATACTACTGGAGAAGTAGGAGAAATCAAAAGGGGGAAAAACAAAGGTGTTAGAGGATGCAACAGAGGAACAAACTGATGAGATACCACCCTGGGAAAAGCCTATAAAGTCTAGAAATAAAGTTTTGGGACAAAGTGCTCTTTGAATAACTTGGAACTATGAGCAAAGACTAGTTCAGAGTAACACTGTTTTGTAGATATCTTTTACAGATAAATATAATTGCATCAAAAATTTCAGACTCCAGTAAGCTGCAAAAATATTGCTAATGCTTGAGAGCTTTACACTCTCAAATGATTCCAGTGCACTTTATAAATTCAGAAGTAACTTCATCTAACCAGCATGTTGCTCCCACAGAGAATGAAGGCAACAACCCATTTCATAGCTCACAGTGCCACTCCACAAGGCATTAGATGGTGGGGAAAATGACACTGTGATCCACTGAAATAGCGGGAAGTGGAGATAAGCAGGACAGAATTACACAAATTAGAAATGGGCCCACACAAGCTAATGGCTCTGTTCTTAGGGAAGGAGAGGTAGAGTCTTTGTGCTCATCTGGAACCTGCCATTACTGACCTCATCTAGCTTCTGTCAGTATTCTGGAGAATTGGTACCACACCACTTACAGAAAAAACTACAACAGTAGTAAAGTTTTAGGACTATGCTACACTGCCTTTAAGTACATCTTAATCAAATGCTAAATGTACCTGACCTTGTTTACCAAGAGATATCTAACAAGAATCTGGGCCCAGCGAGCATACTTCAGTCCACTCAATGCATGTTGAAACATGGTAGGAAAAGCCAGGTAAACAGCTGTAATTTTGATACAGATAGTACAGGCTTTTAATACTGATGTCCAAAGAGAAAAAAATTATTTGATTCCTTTTTAAAATATCTACGTAAAGTGTGAAAGACGGAATACTGGGGAGTAACATTTTCCCACAACAAATAAAGATAAGGTATTAGATGTTATTACCACTTTGAACGCATCAAGATGTCAGGTGCTATCTGTCCCCACTGGGGGAGATTTTTCAGCATTTCCTTCACGGGGAAGAATGTTGGGCTTTTAACAGTGAAAACAATGACTAGACTTTTTTCCCCCAGCTACCTCTTTATGTGTTTGAGACAATATGTTGCAACAACAGGCAAGAGAAAAAATCAAGGTGTTTAAAAACAGGACAAGCATGTCCTCCCCTTTCAGATGCTCAGCATTATTTCCTTGATATTTTTGATTAAAAAAACAGACAAGTATAGCAGAAAAAAACCCTGAATTTCTAACCTGTCACAGAATCATAGAACAGTTTGGATTGGAAAGGACCTTAAAGATCACCTAATTCCAACCCCCTGCCATGGGCAGGCACGTGTTCCACTAGACCACGTAGCTCAAAGCCCCGTCCAACCTGGCCTGGAACACCTCCAGGGATGGGGCATCCACAGCTTCTCTGGGCAACCTGTGTCAGTGCCTCACCACCCTCATCATAAAGAATTTCTGTCTTCTATCTAATTTAAATCTACCTTCTTTTAGTTTAAAGTCATTACTGTTCATCCTATCACTACATATCACTTGTAAAAAGTCCATCTCCAGCTTTGAACCTATAAACAAGTTTTCTTCCTTGTTTTTGCATTTGTATTGAAAAGAACTTGAGGAAAAATATTTTTCACATTCCTATTTCACGTCTCTTTAAATACTCTGTCAAAATTATTTCAGCTTGTGCTGCAAAGCGAATCCAAAGAACAAATTTTTATTCTACACTCATCATTTTCCTTCCATTGAACTCCGGTTCTTATCAGCTTGTGTTATACATAAAAAAGAACCAAAAACTTGAAGACATGCTCTGTGGTGAAAAATCTCACACTGCTTTCCAACGTGATCAAAGCTAATCAGCCAATAACAGCTACAAAATAAAAAATCAGCTCTAGAAGTTCTAAAGAGAGGCAAAAACAACCAAGTGAGATAATCCTAAGAGGTATGATTCTTTTCAAGTAACAAAATCCATTTGAAGCCTTTTTTTCCTGTTTTTTCTTTTTTTTCTTTTTTTTTCTTTTTCTGGAAAATTTAGTGATAATGAAAGAGATACAGGGTAGATGATACACAAATCATGAAGGTTATTTTGGAGGTCAGTCGCTATTTCTTGTTCCGTCCTCCTAGCACATGAGAACAACAAATGCAGCACCAAGTTGAATGGCAGCAATAGCCTCAGATTTCAAACTCATTATATGTAGTTATTTAAGTGCAAGCAGACTTTGAAATTTGTAAGCAAGAAAGTAGTACATTACACTCAAAAAATTAAATATCTGTATGCTTAGTAGAACTGTTACGGTTTCATTACATACCACTTGCACTGCCTGAGAGACTTTATTTTGAGGAGCTCTATCCATGATGAACAATACAGATCTGTGGAGAATGGATGAACTCCAGTCAGGAAGAGACAGAACCCACATTGTTCATGTTTTGTGCAGCTGATTTTCAACAGCCAGTGGAGACTCACACTCCATTGCTTTTACTAGAAATATTATTATGTGGCATATTCTGCCCATTGTGTTTAACCTAACCATGTCCTAACCCCTTGCCTTCATTTTGCTAACCTCCAGTCACAGCCCAGGGATATCAGCGTAACATCACAATTGGCTAAAAGTGCCCAGCCACCAGGGCGTGGAGACTGTTTGAAGCCTGGAAAGAGCATTTCAGTGTCAGCACAAGGCAGTTTTGGACAGAGGCACACAAATAATTTGACAACATTTCACTAAACAGTATTATCAACCGTAGCTAAACTCTCCTAGAAAATCAGCAAGCATAACTACAAGCAAAGTCAACAGTCTACAAAAACAGAAATTCATCAAGAGCAGTGAGATCTGAGATTACTTAAATCAAGACTGGGCATTACTCACAAAACCAGATGACTCTGACCAGCTTTAGCATAAGCTCTAGATATTGAGCTAAGATAAATCTCAGGCACAATGAATGCTTCCATTAACGTACTATTTTCAAACTCCACGTAAACATCCTTTTCCTTTCCTTCAATACCTTACTCTTTATGCCCACACTTCTCTCACATTAACCTCCAACTTAGCTTTGCTTTCACAATGTGGAATCAGACAGAATCTTTCAGCGTGCAGCCTTGGTATTTGCCTTAAGTGTAATAACAGTGTAATAACTTTTGTATCTTCCGCACTAGCTAAATATTTTGACACGTAGTAGGGTTGAGGTGCAGTGTAATAAAAAAAACCCAAACAATCTAAGGTAGCTCAGAAAAGCAAATACATTCCAGTCCAAGAAATGCAAAAAGCTTCAGATTTCTTCCTGTATTTATTTTTTAATTTGATCTTTCAAGCTTTTTCTTATTAGTTGCAAGAATTATTTCAGTTGAGATTCCAGCTGTTCTAAGAAACTCAGCTGAGTCCCATCTGGCCTGAACTGTAAGACAGTCTGATAGTCTCAGCTGTTTTGAGCAGTGAGCTAAGTCACAGCTGGTTTGAAATGCAGAGCTAAGACACACCAGACCATGAGCTGTGTTGAATGTCTGTATGCCTCAAGTGCATTTGCAAAGCACGAGGCAAAGCTGAGTGTCTGAATAAAAAAAAATGCCCTCAGAAGTGACAATATCTATCATAACATGAGTCCTGGAATGCCTTGTTGTAACTGCAAGAAGCTATGTACCGATAACCACATTGGGCTAGCTGAGAACATCTCTCCTCTAACAGTTCTGTATTTTCAGAGATATACAAGCCAGATCACATAAACTCATCTGAAAATCTGAAGAGTTGGATGTCATTAACACTTACTGCTCACCTCTCAGTCATACAAATATTTTCAGTTGTTAAGAAAGGTTCATTCTAACTAATGCTAGCAACATAATATGTTCCTTGTGAGGTGTATTAGGCAGTTTGGAGGTATTTATTTTTTATCAAACAACTGATTTTCCACACACAAAAAAAGAATCCTTTGCTTTGTATCAGTCATACAGCGCTCCCCTGACTGTCCAGGCTACCAGTATAAAATAATACACTCAGTCCTGCTTTATCAACTCTCCATATGTCTGTAACCTTAATTATGTTTGTTACTCTATACTTCTAGTTACATCAGCAGAGCTCAGCCTTTGGCTCATGGACTATGTACAGCCTGTAAGGAGAAGCAGCACAACAGAGCCTGCTCAGGGTTGTCTGCTCTCATTGCCCACGGCTTTTCAGAGCACCCTGCCCCAAGCCCTTGGCACCATCCCATCCTGCCAAGCTGCACAGCACACGTGCATATATATATTGCATTTTTTTCTGTTGCCTCCACGACTGAGATAATGTCAGCAGAGTGAGTCAGTGGCACCAACCTCTCCCCAGTCACCAGAATGAGCCATTGGGCCTGCTCGCCCGAGAAGACTAGATCCAGCTGGATGACATAATTCGTTTAGAAGAGCTGAAGTTATGCCTCAGTGTCTGCGGTGAAATCGGAGGAGTCTAATGGGCTATTGTAGACAGCATAACTCTGCTTAGCAGGAGAATGAAGACAGCCTGGCAAACACTAGTGATTTGCTAATGACACATCTGCCGTAACCATCATGGAAGATTGAAACTGGCCAAATGAAGAGAAGAAAAACTTCAGAGGAATGAGTTTGAAACAAACTTCTGGAGTTGGTGAGAGGAGTAGGAAGGCTCTAATTAGTGAAAGACTCCTATTAGAATTAGAAGCTCCCTCAAACAAGACACCAAAACTTAGATGTGTCTTTGCAGGGTTTGGCCCATGGGCTGGCTGTGTTTAGGGCTGTACATCGCATACACTATACCTACTAGCAAAATAGTCTGAATTTTAAATAGCTTTTGTGGAAAACTTAATGAAACTTTTCTAAGTCTTTGAAAGATGTGATTATTAATCAGTACATCTCTGATGGTGGATGTGGACTGCAGGAGGACGACTGTAACCTAGCTGTGGAGTCAGCAGTGGTCCTGGGACTGAGGACAACTGGACTGTGGGGCTCTGCGTACCCAGAGGAAAGTAAACGAGAAAATGCTCTGCCATGCCAAATTAAGACAGAGTTCACTGTGGTCAGATCCTCAAAATTTAAAAGCATGTAACTGGTTCTTCTCTGTGGTTTTGTTCAGCAGTAGAGCGAACCTCCAGAATACAGATCTAACACAGATTCTAACAAATTATAGTTACAGTCTAGTCAAGTTAAGAAATAAAGACTAGCAAAACAGATTTCCAAAGATAATTCATATGTAAAAATCAGACATCCATCTATTGGGCCTAAGATCTACTGTTTCCAACAAAGCATTTTCCACTATTTTGACATTTTTCACTGAGTGGTTTGTTCACAGCTGGACTTTCTTCACCCAAGAAAATTCAACCACTTAGCTAGAAACAAAAAACCTGAGTTGTCCAGGAAAAGGGTGCACAGTTCGCTTATAAACCAGGCCTGGCAGATTATCAGGGATTACTAGGGCATATAGAGAAGGTTTTACAATTCTGCCATCTGGTACCACAGTCCTAATGATCTGCGTTCCCCATGGAAATGGCCTTAGGGCAGCATGCTTGTTCTCTGGTAAGGATTTTCCACGGGCACTTATATCCTGCGGAAGGCAGGAAGGGCTTTCTTTTCTAGATGTCTGTTGCCAGTAAGTCTTCAAAAGCATTGCTGTAAAGGAGTATTAGCTGATGTTCTTGCCATGTTAGATATATTCAGACCATCTTTCTTTTCTTCTGTTCCCATGGATGTTGTCTATTTTTGAAACACTATTATTAAAAAAGCAGTTGGCTGAAGAAAGTTTGATGAAATCGTATTTTAGTCTTATATGCAGTCTGTCAAAATCTACTTTCTTCTGAAATCGTATTGATTTGCTACGATTTCTTTTTTATAGAATAAAACCGGAAAAAATTTCAGCCAGTGTTGAAATACCTTTTTGACATTTTTCGAATAGAATCCTGCAGTGGTGTATTTTGAAACAATAGCGGGTTATCCCTGTGCAGAGGAGAGATAAGAAATATTGCAAATGCTCAATATCAAGAACATCAAAAGCTTGCTAATGACCTAAAAATCAAAAACAAATTGTTTAAAAATGGAAAGATGGATGCTCACTGAACATCACTTGAAGTGATTTGCAGATAACATCAGAAAATCTGAGGCATAAAATGAACTTCAACCAGCAAAGGACACAAAAGGCAGTGAGAAAAGCTTTTATAAATACATTCAGGATAAAAGATGGAGAGCATTGCTCTGGTCTTAAGCGGGAATGGTGAAAAATGTATGAAGGAATGTAAAAGGAAAAAGTGTTCAGTGCCTGAGCCTTCGTAAAAAGAGTAGCTGTGACCAGATTCTTAACACATTTCAGTGGTCTGGAACGCTGGCTAGAATTAGGAGAGAACAGACAGCAAATATTTAGCTGATACATGTGTGCATGATAATGGAGCCTGCTGAAATTCACCTTAGAAAATGAAGAAATAATCGAAACTGAACTACTTTGAGGACACACAGTGGACTGATGAGGACAACTATAGCACTTTTCTGCAGAAAGGGAAAAGGAGAAGCTGCAAAATTTTAGGCTAGTCAGCTTAATACCTGGAGAAATACCATAACAAAATATGAAACAATCTGTGTATAAACTCTAGAGACATAAACATGACAAGAAACAACCAGCTTGTATTTATCAAAATAAGGTGTGTTAAAAGAAGCTAACTTCTTTCCAAGTGAATAACTTGGCTTTTCAGAATAACTTGCCTTTTTGGGTAGAGGAAGGTAGTAGAAGAAATGGATGTTCAGTTTAGTGAAGCTGTTGCAGTCTCAGACAACCTTCTCCCAAGCAAACTCAGGCAATGTGGCCTCTATTACATCCCCGTAAAATAAGCCTGTCAGCCGTGCAAAAGGTCTGCTCAAAGAATGTTCAGTAGTATTCTCATTCCAGCCTGAAATTGCACCAGCTTTTGAACTACTGAAATCCTTCACAGCATGGAGCCTCTGTTGTCAGCACACCTGTATAGGAAGGGGTGATTTCTAGCCAGCAGAAAGGGCAGCCCAGTGCAGAGGAAGTGTGCCAGACCATACCGATGCTTATCACAGGACAAACTGACGGAGCTCGAGGCAGATGATTAGTCTGGAAGCAGTAAAACATCTCTGCAGGAGAACCACTGCTAAGCCATCTGCCTCTGCAGGGTGACTGGTGCTGTCAGGGCAGAGAGGAGTGGCCACGACTCAGTTCCAGTGACCCTGACTGTCAGTGACGGTCAATGCAATTACCAGTTTTATCTCCATCCAAAAACCAACATATTCCTAGGAAACAGTGGTTAGTATTGCTCTACATCACTGTGGCATCTGACTATGCTTGAGTTTCTCTTCCCTGGCACCCTTTGGCCTGAAGGTCCTATGGTTTTGGCAAGTGGAGAAAACACCTCTCTCAGAGGGCACCTGAAAAAGCATCTCGTTCAGCGTGTCAGTAGAAAGGAAGGAGGCAAATACCTGTCCTGTATCCTTGAGGTACAGCAGATAAACTCAGTCTGGTTGTACCAGCCTTGTGATGAATGTCTGGTAACACTCAGTCCCAGATGGGAAAGGCACATGCCCGTATAAATTCATCCAGCTGGTCCTTACTCTTTATGATTACAAGTATCTACACCTTTATCAAAATATTGACCAATTCACAGCTTGTACAATAGTATATTTTTACTAATTCACAGTGACTGAATTGATACTTTCAGGTCATTAACTACAAGTCCTAATTTTTTATGTATTCTGAAACACGAAATTTCTGTAAAATAGATAATTTGGGAACAATGTAGGGATTTTTTGAATACACAACATGCATTATTTTGCATGTGTACATTTGTTTACAAAGAGATGTACATTTGTTTACAACAAGTAGCAATAAGTTACTTATTATTATATTCCTAAATTACTGATCTTCATCAAGTGAGATACTTGAACTGAGCGATCAGCTGAGCGATTGAGGCATGCGTGGAGGCCCCTTTAGTAACTTCAGCTGGCAGGCTGCCATAGCTAACTGGATCGCACTGGCTTGGACCACGTGTGCCTGATCCCTGTATTACATCTGGATGTAGTCCACTATATTTTTATACAACTTTCCTAAACTTTTCTAGGCTTCTTTATTAATACATAGTAATAGTCCTTTACTAACAAAAGCAGTGAAGACTGTTCCTTTTCTTGTCTCTAAAAACAGGAGATCAAGTAATAGTTTCTATTCTTCTCTTGAAGTAAAAATACATCTTTGATAATAAATATTCTGTGACTAAAATGCTTCTTTTTCTATCAGCTTTCCTTTGGGTCAATTTCTTTCAATAAACAAGGTCAGGGACAGCTACTAGACCATGCAAGACTAATCTCTCCCTCAGGACAGTTTTAGATTATAATTTACCTTATCTGATTTAAGTTGAAGTAGAAACTGATCTATAGGTTCTGCTTACGGCCTTTGTGGTGTCACAGAATTGAGGTTGTTAGCGAAAGTCACCTAAGGGCTCATCTCCAGGGGACCCTCAAAAAAAGGGGTAAGATTTCATCCAAAGGCAAACAGTACAAAGGCAAAATATCTGTAATTAACAACCAGTTAAGAGAAGGGTGTAACAGCAGATGAGTGCCCCACGTCAAACAGCAAGTGTTATGGTATCATTGGCTACTTAGATTCCTGCTCTCAGCTTGATGAGGGTGGAGGGCAGGGAAGGAAGGATCCTTCATCACAAGTCCAAACTACAGCCGATGTTCGTCACCTTTCAGTCAACGGCAAGATTTTTCACCAAACTTGCTTCTGCATCCCCCGTCAAAGTCATACCACCTACATTAGCAAAACAACTTTGCAGAAAAATATCATCTGCTCTGTGGGGCTTAGAGGGGAAGAAGAGTAATGACAGGAGTCTAAAGCTGCCGTGCCAATTTATCGTCCACTCAAAGCCATTCTTAGCTAGAAAGAAACTGCAGTAGAAGAGGCAGTAGCTCAGCAGTGAGATCACAGAATCACAGAATCACAGAATCACAGAATGGTAGGGGTTGGAAGGGACCTCTGTGGGTCATCTTGTCCAACCCTCCTGCCGAAGCAGGGCCACCTACAGTAGGCTGTAGAGGACTTTGTCCAGGCGGGTCTTAAATATCTCCAGAGAAGGAGACTCCACAACCTCCCTGGGCAGCCTGTTCCAGTGCTCCATCACCCTCAGAGGGAAGAAGTTCTTCCTCATGTTCAGCTGGAA
>Ga0065711_1030258_pt1 | contig 33121 bp, 14 predicted proteins | sample Hoacrofraction12_FD_59098 | JGI IMG/M metagenome (GOLD analysis project Ga0065711, IMG submission 59098) | Hoatzin crop microbial communities from Cojedes, Venezuela - Epithelial fraction 12 v2 (version 2) | ecosystem: Host-associated > Birds > Digestive system > Esophagus > Crop | place...
GTCCAACCTGGTCTTGAATGTTTCCAGGGATGGGGCCTCCACTACCTCTCTGGGCAACCCGTTCCAATGTTTCACCACCCTCATTGTAAAGAATTTCTTCCTTATATCCAGCCTAAGCCTACCCTGTTTTAGTTTAAAACCATTACCCCTCATCCTGTCACTGCTGTCTCTACTAAAAAGATTGTCCCCATCTTTCCTATAAGAGAATATAAACTTGTCCAAAAGTTCAGTACCCCTCATGCCATTCTGAGTACCCCAACTTACTGCATGCTCTGTTTTTGCTAGAACAATACTCTTAAAGGAGTTCAGAAAAGTATTTTTCTGAGGGGAAAAAGGTTTTTCTTCCAGTTGCTGCTGATCTTCTAAATGAAGTTATCATTTTCTAAGAAACATGGCATTTTGTATTACTGCAGTAAATTGGTAGCTTATTAGTTGGAGATCAAGGTTACCTTTCTTGAACTTCAAATCTTCCTGTTCTTCTGAAGTATTGACTTTTTCCAGTCATTGGGAAGAGAAGATAAACTGTCCTATTAAATGTAAATAAATAAATGGCATTTAGAAGGTCTTTTTACAAGTTAAAAATCATTCAGTTTCCAAATGAATTATGTTTCTCTTACTTTTTAGGTTGCTTCAGGTTATACTGCATTTAAAAATGTATCCTTTCAGAAAGGGCATGCAACCTGCCAGTTCAAGCTTCCTGCACATTGACAGCTGCATCATGTTAACAGTGGTAACATGTGCAACAGGTTTAGCAGGTGGCTGGCAGGGAATTGATTGTAAAAAGTTGAAAAGAAAACCTTTGGGATACGTTTGGGATCCCGTACTGTGAAAACTGGAGAACTTGATAACTTAAATGTATTTTTTCACCCTTACTACTCTGAGGTGATACAAGTTGACTTCAGTGTAGTCTGTCCTGAAACTTGCTGTTCTGTAGTCCCTGCGAAGAGGAAGAATTGATACACATTTCTAGGACTGTCTTTTTCCAGTAAATGTTCTCTCATAACAGCCTTCTTAGCTTGCAGAAGTGGTTAGATTCCTGGGCAATGTAACTTTGATGCGAGTTTTTACTTTGCAAAATATTGATTGTTTTAGAATTAGCAATGTGTCTGGTATTCACTTCAAGGTTTGGGATTAACTTGGAGGGGGAAAAATAAGAAAAATGAAATTCTGGTCAACAGACATCTGAATTGTCCACTCTTCCTTGTCTTCAGTGTGTTGGCATGAAGAAAGTCTGATGGATGATAATTCATTTTCAGGTTCTTGGCTGGAGCGCAGGAGTTTACACATGCACACACGTGTTAATTCCTTAACTAGCAGTGTTTGACCTGGACTGACCAAAGTCTGAGAATAGAGAATTTACAAACTACTTCCAGACATAGTAGAAAGGGGTAGAATAACCAGGAGTCATAAGCAGTTTAACAGCTGCTTCAGATTAGAAAAATTAATTACAGGTAAGAGAGCTAATTAGACCTTCTCCCTTCCCCTGTACTCAAGTAGGATAGTTGCATCTTTCCCTAGCACACCATATGCTACTCTGCTCTAGCCCTACTTCAGGATCTTCTGTTCACTACTGTCTCATCTTGTAAGGTATCTTTTTTCCCTTTTCTTTTTAAAGTAGTTTAAATAGCTTTTTTTACCCTCTATTTACATTAATACTGATTAGTCACTATTGCACTGAGGCTTCTTGATCTTAGACATATGAGCAGTAGAGGAAACAAATTGAGACAGTATGTAGTCACTAATGCAAGACAAATTATGCAAGAGCTAATGTTCAGTAGCCTACAGTAGGGAAATACTGATTGTAGAATTTTAAGCATCTAAAAGTCAAAAGTAATCTTTCAAGGTATGTTTTGTAGTTTCTACTTTCTCTCCTGTATCTATGCTCATACATGCGTTTGGAGCTGCAGCAGTTCTTTCTCCTACAACAAAGAACACATTATTACATCAAGCATGTTACTTTTGTGATGGGCAGTTTCTTGTATAGCAAATATTATCCAGTACACCGATGCACTAGTGTATAGCCTCATTGCACCTTCCAAAATAAGTGATATAAAATGTAGCAGTTACACAGACCATGAAGGGAGCAAAGGTGGAAATCTATGAGTAAGTTGAAACTTGTTTGTTTCTTGTCACTCTGTAAAAACTCAATGTTCATGTTAACTCCAGCTATCATTCCACAGCAAAGGCATAAAGTAATATTGTTAGTGTAGAAAGAATATTCCTGTACTTACTTAACTGTTCTTTCCTTTTAGGCATGAACCTAACTTAAAGGGGAAGTTAAAGAATGCATTATTTTTCTGTTGTTTATTTTTGATCTTGCTATGAATGACCACTGCATTTTTCCTTCTCTCAGTAGTCATAAGATTATGAATATCTTGGTCTACAAGAAGACTTCTGAAACAAGTATTCAACTGGGAAGAAATACGAAAGCAAAAGAGGATTTTACTCTATCTTGTTTTTCCGTTTTTACAGTTGGAAGATGATGGGAAGCTATTCTATACCCTTGATGATGGTCATACCAGATTTACTGATCTCATCCAGCTAGTGGAATTCTACCAACTTAATAAAGGAGTACTGCCTTGCAAGTTAAAACACTGTTGCACAGGAATTGCTCTTTAACCAAAGCATCTGTTGTTTCATCAGAGGGAAAGGAAGATGCGAGAATGCTTTTTCCCCTAAAGGCAATTTGTAGAGTAAGAAGGGAAAAAGCATTACATTGTAAAGATTCTTTGTTTTAGCTGCAAAAAGAAATCTTATTCTATATAGACAAGAACTTTACATTATGATTGTCACAGCAAAATTAACTTTATGGTTTTAAAAAAACATTCTTTCCTCTGTAATTCTTCAATGTTGTCTTGGACTTCGGGTTTTTTTCAGCTGAAAACAATTTTTAAAAAACTAATACTAATTAACTTCAACAAAAACTCAACTGAAAGAAAGATCTTTGTTCTTAGGTTTAAAATGAGCTTTTTGTTTCTTCAAATGTTTCTCATAATCTCCATCACATAGAAGAATAACATTTGCTGAGGATAAGAAGCTGAACTGCACATTTTATTTGTAAATAAAATGAATAAATATTTTGCACTATATTTTTGAATGCTACTTTGGGGATTATCATATGCAAAAAGTGAAAAATCATTAAAACTACTTATAAATGATCAGTTGTATTTAGTTGTGCTATTACTGTTGTAATATTTTAAAGGATTTTTTTCTCTAATGACTAAATCTACATCTTTATACAGAGCTGGCATATCACTTACTTGGCTGTGATATGTATAAAAATGCATAAAGTATCATGTAGTGCATAATGTGGTTTAGTCTCTAACACAGAGAGAGGAAGAGAGAGACCAGCAGAGCTGGGGAGGGAATCAACTTCAGTTGCCCTTAAAAAATAAAGGTAATGTTATAATATGCACAAATTTGCAATATTTACAAATATTTACAATATTTAAAAAAAGATAAATCCAGTGAACTTCACTCTTTGCTGAAAACCTGGTAGGAGTATTTTCAGTCAGTTCCTAGTTTATTTTATTATTTGTCACAGAATAAAAATTTCAATATAGCTACCAGTCCGCCAGTCTGTAGAGATTACCAAACACCTAACATTCCAACTACAAAGAACTATTCTGGTAGACTGAGTCAAATTTTGGACCATACTGTTAGAAACACTTTTGCTGTCTGTGTTTTGGAAGAGAGATGATACTGCTGCATCCTTGAACAAAAGCTCCAGTGGAAAGCGGCTTGGATTGAAAGAGGCATCCCTGTCCTGATGCTTTGCTGTCCAGTAGGTTTGGTCTTGTTAAGAGGGTGCAGGATCTGGCCCTGGGTATCTTTACTTGGGGTAAAGGCTGGAGTGCAAGGTAGCGCTTGGACATGGTCTATCACGCTGAATCGGCCCCTCCTTCCCTTGCTTGCTTTGATTCTCTGACTGTCCGACATACCAGCTGTTCTGCTGTAGGAGCTGGTGGGGAGAGAAGGTGTAGGAGGCCTGGGCAAGGGACGGAGTAAGATGGGACGGGGGATGCAGCAGTGCCAGTGTGCATAAGCCAACAAGGTCGTGTGGGTGGGAGCATTAGGATAGCATGATAACTATAGCCTGTCATTTTGTTATTGTGTGTCTGTGGAAGGCAATTGTAATAACATAATACTGTGATACTTAATTTACTGACTGGATCCACACATCACTGACCCTTTTCCTCTGGTATGCAAATACAGTTTTTAAAGCTCATTAAAAAAGCAACTCTTCATAACGTGTACCAAAGATGCAACATACGTGGTGCCTAAGCTCATTACATTAGGAATGCCTTGTATAACTCTTCACAGTCTAATAAATTTAACTCTTAAACCTCAAATATAATTTCAAATTGTAATTACAAAAATATAGTTTTAATTAAAACCTCTTCAGATTTAGTTTAATAATGTGATACTTCTCAGGCCTAGTATTATTTCAGAGATTGGTACAGAATAAGGAGAAGCATTCTCCTCTGCATCCCTAGTTTTTTGATCGTCATCTGACAAACAACGAATTGTCTACTATAGTCCATTTCTACCTGGACACGTGAAAGCTTTGCAATAATTTTTGTTTGTATTTGTGTATTTGCTACTATGCTTAGTAGAGAAGCTAAATGCTCAGTGGGTGAGTACCTGTCACCTTTGGGCCTACCGAAAAAGAAAAGAGAATGTGGGGATTATATTGTGTGGTGGAGAGACATCAATGATCAAGCATCTTTGCCTGCTTTTTCAAGTTTTTTTTCACAAGTGAAATTGAAAAAAAAACAAAACCAGCATCAAAAAACCTGAAGTAAAACAAAGTATTGCTTAATGAGAATGGGTTTGGGACATTTGAAAGTTTCTAACTGGCAAGTATTCAAAGCATTGCTACGCTGTAAAGTTGACTCCTGCAGTTTGACAGCTCGCTCTATTAAAATCTAAACTGAAATCTTGCAGAGAATACAAAATATTTTCTTTACAAATGTGCATACCTTTTGTGGACTGTATGGTTGTTCGTGACTATGCCATAACAACCAAACCAGCAAAACTAATAAAATCTATTTTGGTGTTTAAATGACTTAACAGGGTACCTCCTTGTTTAAAGATTACTGAAGGAAGAAGCATGAAGGAGGTAGTCTTCAGGTGCAAAACCAAAAAAAACTAACCAAACAAAAACCCCAAAACAAACAAAACACAACTATTTGATATCCCAGACTACTTTAAAACATGCTAAATGGTACAGGTGGTTGATATATGACTTGCGAGATCCTGGCTAGCAACCAGTATTTTCTTATCAGAAAAATGGTGAGATTTTTCATGATACCACCCAGGATGTGTCTGACCATAAAGATCTCTGAGGGTTTAGACAATGCTGTTTAAACAGAATTTCAGTGTGTTAACTGTGGCTTCTAATTAGAAATACTACACTTCTTTGGTGCCCACCTTCACAATGAAAATTGGCTAATCAGGAGTTGGTAACAGCTGAAGGAGAGATCAGTACTATTTTAGGCAAACCAGTCTGTCTGTCTCCAATGGTTTCCTTCTGTACAAAATGTGGACAATTTTATATCTCCCTCATAGAGGATTTAAGGACTGACTTTTTTTAAAAAAAATACTGAAATTAGTATTGTTTGCAGAGGGTTTTTTTTTTAATACATAAGGAAGTGATATGTCTTTACTTGAAGAGGTCAGAATTGACGTCTTAAACTTCTTGATGGAAAATTGGTGTCAAAGCACCTAGGTTTGAAGCACGGTATTTGAAAAACGCTTCATACATTCTTCAGATTTAAAATTTTACGCTTCTGTGAGTGTATCTGTGTAGTGCAGTGCAGTGCCAGGAGCAGAGCGCTAAGCCTGCTATGCAGAGGTACCAGAAGCTGTGGAGCTGTACAAGCCCATCTTTCTGTCTGGGGTAATTAGCCTGGCAGGGGTATGCTCTGCAAGCTGTGAGCTAGTTCAGAGATTGCTCTGAAGCTCAGCGTTGTATTTGTTGGCATGCCCTTTGTGCCTTAGTCTACAATCTTAAAATCTTTTTGGCTCAAAGGAGATTAAAAGTTAATTCACTGGTGTTTCATAATGCATATACATACACGGCCAGCATTAAGGTTGCATGGGCAGCATTAAATGACATTTTTTAACTTCTGAGTGTTTTTACTTAACAATCTTATTAAGTCACTTAATGAATTTTTTGACATGTAGCAAGTCTTCAAGAAACTAAATGTTTTGAAAGAGAGCTTTAACCCATTAAATAAAAAAGGATTACATATGTAACTAACTACAAGTGGTATCTTTCAAGGATAATTGAATTTCTGTCAAATGTTGTCTGTTACATCCTGGTTTAAGAATTGTAACGTTTTGTGCTTCCCTGGGGGTAGAATGATTCTGTAGTCTAAGTGAGTTTGATTGTCTAATTTTAGGACATAAATCAGTTTATTTCAAGAGAATAGCCTTTTTTTGTTGTTAGATTGTTTAAAGCTAGTCACCTTCATCTAAATGGAAGCCACCAATTAATTTATTTTAACTGTTTAAACTTGTGTAATAGATGTAGCTTGCAAATCAGTCTAGCATTTGTCAGTAAGAAATCTTATACATAATTTTTGTTACCTTTATTACTTTACTTCAGAAAAATACAAAGCAACTTACAGCTTACATCAGCATTTCTGTTTGGTTAGTAAAATAATTATTTTTATTACTGTTCTAATATTTCAAGCTGCTCTTCCTTAGCACTGTAATGCCTTCCATTTCTAATTTCAATTTTGTCACTGAAGCTTTCACTGAAATCATTGAAGATGGGACGTACCCCATTACTTGAATATACTTGCACGCTTTCATAGGTTAAACACTTATGGTCTATGCATAATCAATGTGTATAGTAGTGCAATTAATGTTAACTTTAATGAAATGCATGAATATTTAAAACTTAATGAATCTGGCTTTACAGTGCTTTATAGCCTGGTTCACATATGTGAACAGTATTGACTGTTGGCCTCTGGATGTCAGCAGCGTATCACGAAATTTCTGTAATCAGCCGCTGTTTTCCTGCTTCCTCCTAGAAATATCTGTGACTTGCAGTCTCTGCACACCTCCAGAACACCCAGTGCTTTTCCTCTTATAAATTATTCACTTATTCTGTACCAATTAGTTCTACCAGTTGCTAGGTTTGTTATCAAGTTAAGCTTCAAGACAAGAACCTGAACTCAATGAGTGATTAAAAATTTATTAGCAGAGATGATTAAATATGCAGATAGTCTGTGAAGCTTGTTCTTGAAACCATTATATTACCTTTTCAATACTAATGATTTGTATAATTAATTTTAAAAAAGCCTGAAAGTCTTTAAAAAAAAATAATCAGGAGTACGACATAAAAGAGAAAAGATAAATGCAGAGGAGGCAGTGAACCTGAGTATTAAAACAGCTCATTCACACGTATAGGCAATAAAGTGTTTTCCTTGCAGGAACAGTTTGTGGTTTTTCTCCCCACTGCTAAGTTGATTATTTTATTAATCTTTTAAGCAATTTGGGAAAATTCTACCCACTAGTGAGTCATATTTTCAAAACAGAGCTTTATGTGATTAAAGCTGATAATACAGATGATTCCCCTAAACTTTATGGTTAAAAGCTAAATCATATGAAGATGGGGTTTCAACAACATTTAAGCATGTGCTGAATTTTAGGTGTGCGAGTAATCCCAGGGTTTCCGGGGATCCGCTCAGGGACATGAATGCCACCAGAGAACGGCCGGACCGTATGGCAAATGCCAGACAAAGTTTCCGAAAGAGGGGCTGTCCCCCACGCCAGCTTTCCGAGGTGGTGTGGTGAGAAGAGCTCGCGTCCTCACAGCTATGTCCCAGGAGCAGTCGGGCACATCTGGGGGTGCGGGCAGGTGGGACCCTCCAGAGCCCGGGCTGAGGAGAAATGGCCAAGGGGAGAGCAGGAGCAGCCTGGTGTTGATGAACCTGCAGGGCTGGCTGTGGAGGAGATGGGCCTGTCCTCCCCTCCCGTGGGGTGACAAAATGAATTACTTTATTGCCCGTTAAGGGAGTAGGTGGAGCAGAGAGGCGGCTCTGGGGCCGGAGCTCACATTTCCCTCCCCCCTCCTTCAAGCTCTGCCTCAGGCCTGCCTGGTGCAGTGCCACTGAAGACCATGGCCAATGGCCCGAGGCACTCCGTGGGAGTGGATGGATCTCGGAGGAAGGTTGGGGCCTGCTCCAGCTTCTCCTGGGGCCCTGTGCAGAGGGGGCTGCGAGCAGCCCAGGAGCCCCTGGTGAGCCCTTTGTCTCCTGGAAATGGAGCAGTGCCCCTCAGGTGAGGCTGGTGAGCCCACCAGCTGGAGATCATCAGAAGAGTTGCCTTTAGTAAACACCTGGGCTCTGGGCTTGTCTAGCAGTTGTGTGCTTGGAGGAGGTATGTTGTGTATTAAGTGGAGGTCAGCACGAATAGTGAATGAAATTGTTTTTTTTTTAAGATTGGGGGTTTAATGCAGGGAGGGGAGAAAGTATGATGTTAGGTTGTTATGTGTCTGTTGTGTTGCCCTTTTTTATCCTGTTCTGTTTGTAAATTAGAATGGCTTTATTTTCAAATGCTAAGCTCTGTGTAGTATTCTTTAGGTTGGTTATATGATGCATGGTGTATGTTTCTAGCCCTGGCTGTAGCTGGCAGCAGAACCGGAGCACAGCCTGATCCAGAGTGAGACCTGAGGAAGGTGTTTGTATTGCCATCACTACTGAACTTGCATGGCTAGAATCTTGCTGTGGAGGATAAATATAAGTAAAAATGTTTGTTCTTTATCCAAAATAACAGGTGTGCCTCTCTGGTAGTGTGAAATTAGACTGTGACCTAGAACTTCATTAGAGTGTAGTCCTGGAAACATTTCTCTAATTCTTTGGAGGGTGCATTGACTTAGATGTACAAACTTATTTTCTTGCTTTCTTCTTGTTCTGAGCCAAGTCAAAACAATACTTTTCACAAGTGTATTTCGGCTTCCCCTTCTATTATTCCAGCTACCTGCTTGGGGAAAGAGAAGGAGCAGAGGAAAGACCTTTAACTAGGGTAAGCAAGTTGGTAGGAAAAACTGAGAGGACATTGAATGAGGTGCTCCCTGCTTTCCTTCTCATGGCTGAGCAGAAAAGTGAGTCCTTAGTCTTGAGTTCCTGAATATGGAGTAGGCTGATGTGATCCCAAGTAGGACCGTAATTTTAGTTTCGTTCTTAATGTCAGCAAAAACTTTCTAATGTGAAGAGAAATCCTTAAACTGAGGGAAGAGAAATACATAATTACAAATCTTTTTACAATGCAAGAGGATGCAGATGGGAGAAAAAAAAACATGAAGTTTTCACAGGTTGGGTTTTTCATTTGTTTATTTGTGGTTTGTTGTGGTATTTTTTAACAAAAAAAAACCTTACTCTGTTAAATTGTGCAGAACTCTTCAATTGCCATATCTACAGCTTATGCTAAATGTTGAAGCTCTGGGAAATAATTCATGGAAAAATGTCTGCTGATGATGGGTGTGAGGTCAGCTATTCAAACTAAAATACTTTCTCCTGAGTTACATGGTATAGGGCTGTGGTGCTCAGACCATATGCATAGTTAGTTATTTTTAGGCATTTAAGGAGAATGTAAAGGAGGTGATATGTGTAGGAGGGTGGAAGTGTAAGGAAGGAATTTTAAGAGATATGAACACTTAGCACAACAATAGATATGCTACTTGAGTGATTTTTTTCCTAATCTGTACACATCACATCTGAAAGGGTTTGCTTCTGTACTGAACAATTAATGAATTCCTCAGTTCTGAAATGATGCATGTGCTTATTTGTGTGCTGTGCATAATGCTATGGATTTTGGTAAGCTTAGGATAATGTGTGTAAGTATTGGTAGGATCAGAGTCAAAGAAGTCAGAAATAACTTGGAGGGCTTGTGGAAATTCACAAAGTGTAATAAGGTGATACTTCAATTGGTGCTGAAGTAGAAATTGTAGCTGATATTATATTTAATGATGGACTGTGGTCACTGGGTTCACTGTGACTGAACAATATCAATCTGTTTCTGAGGTAAATGAAGAGTAGTATATGAAGTTGAACTAAAAATTAAGAATGTTTTTCCTCTTTAGTACTTGTACGTTGATAAGGCTATTTGCACTTATTATCCTGTATTGTGTGTTCAAGAAAACATACACGCAAAAAAAAAAAACCACAACCCAAAGCCTCCTTTACAAGAAAGGATTTACAGTAGGAACCTTTATTTGAAGTGGTTTTGGCCTTGTGAAAGTGTAAGATGTATGATACTTTTGAAGAAGTTGTTCCTTATTCCTCAGCACTGCAGAGTTAGGAACTAAAAGGCATTACGGGAATGATCTAATTGTTTGTATTTCTTTGCTAGAAAGAATACTAACACACTAATTCAAAGAGTATCAGCAGTACAGGTAGCCCTTATAAGGGCCTCCCCATGGCAAGGAAGTACAGCTGAACTGTATTACCCCTTTGCTTAAGATAATGGGGGTTTGCAACAAATGAATTCTAGGTTGTTCTGTGATGAAGTGAAATGCTTCTTTGTATGCAGGAATGTGTGTTCCACTTCTGCTCCTGCTTCCACTTGAAATAAAGCTGTATCACTCAGCTTGAATTTAGAAACACAGGGAAGAATGAATATGCTTTTGCCATTGTGTTGATCCAAGGAGCTGCAAGAGCGTTAACTATTGACATTCTTCTAGGCTTTCAACTTTTCTTCTCTCTATATAATTTTTCCTAGGTTATATTTTTGTTACTTGCAGAAATTCATCTCTTTATCTTTGAAATATTTTCTGGTCAGTTGTTTGTCCTCCTGGAATTTATTCTGTGGAAGAGGAAAATAGCCTTTTTGCTATATGAAAAGCATTGTTGGTTTGTGGCTCTTTTAATAAGCTTTTGATGTAATCTGGAAGCAGCATTGGTTCTGTATCTACAATTGCTGAATCTAGTGCTGAAAGCGTGATACTGCATGGATTAATGCACATGTACTGTTCAGGATTCTTTCAAAGTTGTAACAGTAGGAGAAAAATGTATTTGATGTTATATAGACTCCTCACAAAGAACTGTGATGGTGGAGAAATTCTGCTTTACTAGGTTGTACAAATGGAAAAAATCAGGCTTGAGGTAATCGAACATCTTTCTAGTGGAGTGGTTTGCCTTTATAGTGTATCAGACTGGTTGTGGGTAGCTCAAGAGAAGAAAAACAAAACGGAGAGCTACTGAAGAAGAGAACTGTGATGATGGAGAGGTTGGAGGAAACAAGCTCCAAATGAAAGCTGGAGAGCTATGGCAGTTTTGCCAAGTAGGCTGTGGTAATTTCAACCCTGAAAAACATTAAAGAGTGGAAGGCTGAATGAGAAGATGAAATGGAAGGGAAGAAGTTAGAGAACAACTACTTCAGCTGCTTGGGCTGGGGGAGGAGTCTTAATCTGTTTGACCCATGATTATAAGGTGTTCTTGCAGGGATGTGTATGAGTTTGAAAATTGTCACCAGCTCTGTCAGTCACCTGTGGAGTCTCACGGAGCAATTCTCAGCTAGTGAAACACCAGTATTTTTAGTGAACTACTCTGAACTCGTCACTCAGCAGCCTGATTTTGCAGGGGAAGTTTTTGTTCGGAGGGGTGTGTGTGTGTTTTATTTTCTGAATCTGATCTTCTTAGGCTCTGCCTAACAGAAACAACAGCATAAACTGAAGACAGGTGGAGAGATGGTGAGATGGAGAGGAGTGAGGTAGATGCATGGTATGTGCCACAATGAGGCCTGGGCAAAAATTGAGAGACTGGTGAAAAGTCTTACTTCTATTTAGTAATGTGGCACCATTTGCCAGTGACATGTAGTTGTAACTAAAATGCAGTTGTCTTGGGCCTTTTTTCTGGCTTGGGCCTCTGATGCTGAAGATATGGATCTACTTGTTGAGGGTTAGCAATCACAATTGCTACTTGAAAGTTGCATTGGAAGCTGCCTGACTTTGAAGTGGTTTAATGCACTGTAAAGTAAACTCTGCTGTGATCTCTCTGCTGAAGAGTAGTGTAGATATTTTTTTTTTTTTTTTTTAAAAAGAAAGGTGGAAACCAGATATGTAAGCATGTTTACTTTTATTAAATAAATCATTCCAGGAGACCTCATTAAGCCAGGATGATATTCTAAAAGTGAATATACATGTTGACAGCTACACCCATAAATCTGAAAACTGCAAACATGTTCAGCATAAAAGCCATTTCTGAAAAAAGCTGTTGCTCTGCCCTTGTACTAATTTAAGAATTGTTCTTTCATTCTGACTTTTATAGTTTCTTTTCACATATAGAACTGGGACAGTTTAAGAAGTACTTTAAAGAATCTTTCATGATGTCACAAACTTCATAATGCAGATAATTACATAATGTGTGCATTTTTAAAAATAATGACTTGAAGTGTCAAGTAAACTCAACAATACCATTCTTTTCCTTTTGAAAGAAACAAAATGACCTGTCCATAGACTGTACCTCAGTGCAGTACTCTTGCAAAGAGCCCCTGTTTCCTGGGAGTAGTGATGTGAGCTTAAATCTCTTGGCTCCAGCACTAGTCTTGGTAAAGAAGTTGTCTTATTCGTACTGTATCTGGACACATAATGAAGTCTTCACAGTGAGCACAAGATGGTCTTGGACAATCTTGTCTTTCAGTACTTTTTTCTCAGAGTGCGTTCAAGGTAAAGCATGTTTAAGTAGGTTTCAGTAAAGCAGGGACTTAACATTAACCCAGTTTGGGGAAGTGTAATTGGTGCAGAGAGACTTGAGTATTCTGCCTGTGGATGCAGACTCTGAGGAGCAAGAAACAACCAGTTGTGACCTCAGGTTTGTTTTCTCATCTGTGTGGGAGGAAGGAGGAGGAACGATTCACTTGGTCTGATCTGTGTGGGTAGATATAAGATGGTATTTGGAAGCTAGAATAATTTCAAATGAAGGTCAGTAATGAGAAATCCCACCTGAAAGAGAATGGGAAGATGGCAAAAAGTTGCCAAGTGACTGAGAGGAATGGAGTAAGGGGTGAGACCTTGGGTTGGAATGGTTCTTGGACATTAAGAAACACAGGGTGATTTTACTTTTTTTGGGGGGGCGGAGGGGGAGGGTGTCTCTTTTTTTAATAGGTAGGGATTTTTGTGGCTACTGTTTATATCCAAAATGTGTGTGTGTACAGTCTGATTACTTGTATTTTTTCATATTTAGCAAATAGCTTCTAGGTTTTACGTTATGATACTTCGTTTGCTTGGGAAGGGATTGCCTTTTATGCTTAAATGTGTATGTTTACCTTAGATCTTCTGTCAAATGGCCAGTCCTGTGGTGTTTTCCCTACTACTTGAAGTCAAATATTTTTTCATAGAAAATATCTTCCTCCGACTTCCTGTTGGAGTGGTGATGTAATAAGGAACAGGAGAGACAAAGAACTGTTGCTGAAAAGCATTTGATGACCCTTGAGACAAATCAGTACCTTACCAGTAGAAACAATATTTGCGATAAAGACTGAGGTGTGAACTGAACTGCCATAGTATAGTGGTTCAAAATTTTTTTATAGGTAGCTAGTATGTTTACTTTGCTAATAAATGGAAGACTGAGGTAGAAATAAGAGGTGAATCTCTAGGGGTTCACATTTAATACATGCATATTCAAATATTGATAAGATTCCATTTAAGACTCTGTCTTAACAGCCAAAAAATATAGTTTTGTTACAGAAAGATTGTCAGGTATGTTGCACTGCAGAAATGAAATCTGCACCAAGTAAAGGAAGCTGTAAAAGCTACAGAGTTCCTGGACAGAACTGACACAGTTCTAATGAAATTAACTGCTGACATAGTTGTGCTGTTTCTGGCCTCTTCCAATCTAACTGAGCGTAAGCTCCTCAAGCAGGCTTTTTATTAGTGAATGTTATTGGAAACCATCTGGTAAAGGAGAATCTGTTTGTGCAAAGTACTTCTTTATTTCTAATTAGTGATCTCAAACAGATTTCATCTCTCTGATAATATGCGTGTATGTTATTTGTGGGAAGAGGAGTAAATTTCTTTCCTGAATCAAGTGTGTCAGCAGCACTTCTCTGTTGGTCCCAGGGCATTACTACTTTCCTGTGTGTGAATTAGGCTCCTTCCTCAGTTTTACGTTTTGTAACACATTCTGGTATCTTTGGCATAGGCAGGGAAACAATCCCTAATATGAGTGTATAAAAATAAAAAACTCTTTTTAGGTGATGAATAATATTAAAAAAATCACCTTATGCATTCAAACCAAAGGATTCGTATATGCGTGGGAGATGCTTTACATAGTAGAAACCTGAAAAAAAAAGTGAGGCTTCAAGGAGTAGTGGCTTTGGCACATTCTCTCTACAGCTGACGCTTCCAAAAATCATGTATTGATTACACCATGGACTTCAAATTGGTAATCTTGCCTGTAACTTTTCAAAGTTTTTGAACTTGGGATAGGGCCAATAACAGATCCAGACAAGGGCAACTAATGGTTTAGAAAAAACAGTTGTTTTGGAGAAGGGACAAGAGTGGTGCTGTATGAGGATAAACAACACTGGCAGTGAAGAAGAGAAAGAAAGCAATGTAGACTACAGCCAGTAACACATTAGTCTGACAAACACTTCCATGTTGCCCAGTGTTTGTGCTGGAAATAACATCTTTGGAAGGAAGAATGATAAAGGCTCATTATATCAAGCTGCTGAATGGGGAATAAATATAGTGACTGAAATTCTTGCTTGTGTAAGATTTTCAGTTTTCCTCTGCTGACTGAACAAGTAGAGTTTTCTGCAGAGGTAATAGAGAGCAAGAGTACATGAAACTGTGGAAGAGAGTAGCAAAGAACTAGGTGCCTGACACTGAAGGTGTCTTCCACTTTGTAGTTGAGATACCTGCCAATTTACTCAGTGTTAATCCTTGTGATAGACGGAAAAGAATTGTGCTGGTGTGATACACTGGGGTCAGATGAGGAGGTGTGCTTTTGGTTGTTTGCTTTTTTAGCAAACACTGGCTAAACTTTTTTTAAGATGGCAGACTCAAAATAATTGCATGGAACTTATTCAGGTGTTATGTGACTGGTACCTAGCAGGAAATATTCTTAAGTATAACCTATGTACTGTGTACATAGTAACAGTGAATAGCAACGTACCAAATATATCAATGTGCTATTAGTACATTTAATGGCATTCAGCCATGACTATTATTGCATACAAACTTCTAATTTTTTATTTTTGTAATTCAAAAAATATTTTGTCTTTGGCTAAGCATTCATGTTGTGGTTTTATGCCAGGTAAAGGAGTTACCAGTCAAATAAGTAAACAGTGATATTTATATCTGGGCTAACAGATTTTTAAATGATGCATTATACCTAGAAGAATACCTTTTCGTTTAGTGGGGTGTTGTTTTTTTTTTTGCACAACACAAGCTGTTCTGGTGTTGGAGAAGAAAATAGATGGAGCTGGGCAACTGAGCAAATATGATCATATGGCAGCATATCCTAGTAAGACTACCATGTTATAAAATATCTTCTATATCCAGGCTTTTTTCTTAAAGATAGTTTAACAAAACATAAACCTTGCAGTATTAATTTCATAGTCTAGTCAAAACTACCTACGTGTGTACAGCTTCTTGTGAAACCTCCTTTTCCAGTCAGCTGAGTTTCATTCTTCAATTCCTGAATCCTCTGGCTTGTAAAAGGGGATACGGGCCCAAGCAGATATCGTTGAAGGCTGTAGTTTTCTTTGGGTCCAGGAATAATTTTGATGTATCCTCTTGCCTATGAAACCTTTTGCCTCAAAGTTCTGCACCTGGAAAACTGCTAATGATTACCAGAGGTGGAAATGCAGACTGGCTGGTTCTATATGAGAGGTGGAGAAACAAAATGGAGCATTGAAGAAATGAGATTAAACAATTTGAAAAGAGGAGTACCCTTTGTGTCTAGGAACAGCTACTTCGAGAGTGTCCCCAAAATGCTGGGTGGGGTGGAGAAGTGTTTGTCATCATTTTTGGTAATGTCTTCAAATTAATCTGAAGTCAAATGGACTCAATAGTCTCTTTCTACCAGTGGTCAGGAGTTATATGGAGGGACCCTCCCTTTGGTGCATCCTTCTGCAACCAGTCTGTCATTTGAGAACTTCTTTAGAGTAGGCTGCATCTTCTCTGTTCTTAATTAGTCATTACTGGACCATGAACTATTTTCAGCTCTGTTTGGTCCCGTTTTTACTCTTGGATTCCACCACCTCTTGGGCAAAGAGTTGCACTTCTCGTTACGTGGAGGAAGTTCTCTGAGGGTTTTTAAACATGTTGTTTGATATGCTTACCAGGTATTTGTAAGCGACAAGTAGTGAGCAGGTGACTTGTCATCACCTTTACCTCACCGTTTGTTACTTCATGGATATGGATGTAAACTCTCCTTTGCTGGGAAAGAGACCACTTGAAGAGTTGAACTCTCTCCCTTTTGGACGTTTTCTGTATTCCTGATAATAATTCTTGTGCTTTTCTGAACTCTCTGCTTTCCTTTAATGAGGTTATCAGAGCTGCACTTACAGTGAAAGATTTGTGTGTATTTATGTTTACAAAGTCACATAATGTTTTAATTTTTTGGTGTGTTTTTTTTGGATTGTACTTGTTTTTCCTTCTTTATGATTTTTAATACTCTGTTTATTTTTCTGACCTCTGCTGAACATCAAAATGATGTTTTTGGAGTGGTAGTATCTAACTTGTGGCAAATAATTGCATGTGCGTGCTTAGGGTTTTTCTTTCCCATTACTTTGAATGTAATGATGCTTTTCAGTTTTTCTATTTAAAAAAAAAATTAGTCATTGTGAAAATAGCATGTGGATATATGTGAGAGATGATGTCATCCTGCCTGGTGTGTTGTTTGATGTTGACCTTGGTCTTGTCTGACATGACTTGAATATTTTAAAAAGAAGACATAAAATTTGGGATTTCAGTGTTCTGAAAAAGTCCAGTGAGGCAGCAAAGATAAGAGACTGCTGGACAACAAAGAAAAGAGAAATTAAGGAGGATTTCTTGGAGAAAACTGGCTAGGCCGGCTTTCTAAGTGAAGAAAGGTACTGATTCTTAAAAGAAAGGCTGGCAAATCTAGGACTCTAATGAAGAAAGCAAGAGTGGCAAGAATGAAATGGTATGATATTTGGCTGGAAAGAAAGTGGAGCAAGATAGCTTGGTTACAGACAAGTTTGAAAGAAGAAACTTTTCTTCTAATTTGGTTCATAGAATCGTTTGTGTACACTTCTACAAATGACCAGTAAATTAAACTTCAGGAAATTGCCATTTGTAACTATTCCAAACTGCCAGTTTAAATGGACTGAGAAGATATCTTTCCATCCACTCCACTTCTCCTGCCACTTTCAGTTAAGATTGGATCCTGATGGATAGCATCATTTTGTCACATTGTGGCACTTTTTGTAAATAACATAATGCAGTGATGTACAGTGCACTGACAATTGCAGTTTTAGTAGCTATTGGGAAAGCTAAAAATGAACATTTTCCATAATCTAGATCATTTACTTAGGCTGTTGGGCTTTCTGTACATCTCCAGTATATATTCCCATAAGATATTAAAAAAGATGTATATGTTTTTATTATATTGTGTATACACTTTGGTAGGTGTAAAATAAGTTTACATTTTAAATGCATTTGTGCTGCTATCAAAGAAAAGCAAAACAAAATAAATTGATGCCAGGGGAAATGTCAGGCATGCAACACAGATTTGTTAAATAAACATTACTGTGTGGCATTAGCTAATGTTATTACTTTGTTTCCCTAGTGGCTCTTTTTTTGATTATCTGTATTTCTAAAGACTCTGCACATTTCATATACGCTAAGAACAGAGCACAAGGATTCTGGTTACATGAAGAGACTTGCAAAAATACAGAATATGATGGCATTTTTTATTTGCAGCTCTGCTAAAAACATGCTGGTGTTTTTGTTGTGGATGAGATAACGTGAAGAAATTTAGCTACTGAACTTTCTTGAAATTGTATGGGAACTATATGTAGAAAAACTTAAAAAGCAAAGTAGAATCTCAGGGATTTAAGTAAGGGTCAAAAGTATGTCATGCTTTTCCTGAATATCTCCCAGAATGGAAACAAAAATAAAAGTCTAGTTTAGAAATTGTTTAAAGCACTGTACAAAGGCTGGCATAGATATGCTCAGAACTGTGGAAGGTGATTTCATAACTTCTACTCAGCCTTTTACACCTAAATGCTGCTTATACATAAAACAGGGCTGTTGAAGCCAGTATGCAGTGCAGATAATGTTCACACAGTGTAAAATCTTGTGGAGAATTCAGTGGGTGGGAAATCCCTACCTCTGTGACAAATTCCTATCCAAGAGCAGAGACTGGAGTACTTGCAGAACCATTGCATGACTTGTTTAAACAAGGTGACTTTATTAGCAAGGGTTCATAGCAACACCAGCTAGAGATTGGTCTGTTTAAATATTTGCTGCTACGATTTTAGATTGGATAATGTATGTATATTTGAAGAGTATAAATCTTGTATTCAAGGTTTGCATAATCAGTATATTTCAAGCAAGTCTGATGCAGAAAAGTGACTGGGGTAAAAAAGAATATCAAAGCTAAATGTTCTTACCATCTGTTCAATGTATTTCATATACCACGTTGCTGGTCTTAGTCCAGGTCTATACACTTTCATCCATGCTACAGCTGACATCAGCTGTCCTGCCTTTTGGCTGTTGGTAGAGGAGAGGGAGGCCGAGGCAAGAGAACTACTTTTGAGCATGGTTGAGACACATTGACGAGAGTATTTAGAGGGGAAATCTTGCACTGACACTATCTTTCTCAGAAGGACAACTTCTTTTAAACTCAGACAGTAGCGTGGACATGTGTAATTGTCAGTGGTTGTTTAATGTAGTGTTTCCTCCCTGTTGAATGTTGACTTTGCAACCTAAATGCTATTTCATTACATAGTTGATTTTGGTTATAAAATAAGGAACGTGAGGAAACTTGTATTTAAGGAACAATATTGACTTCTTTCTTGGCCAATCCATCTAGTATATCCTACAGTATGAATCTTTACATCACTTGACTTAATGGAGCAACTTGTAAAAGTGACAAAAAGTAACTTAGAAGGAAAATACTATGGATCTCTGATGAACAAGAATGTGGAACTTGGGTTTTTGGGGGTTTTTTGATTCGTATTTTTGATATGTGACATATTTGTAGTCTGACTTTCTGTCCTTTCAACTTTCATATATCAGACTCGGTCTTCTGGCTGCTGTAGCTTTCTCTTTTGGCCGATAAATCATTAGTCTCTCACTGCCTCTTGTTTTTGACTTTCTGATAAATTGCACTGTTCCCTTCCCTAAAATAATGATATCCTATATGGATAAAAACAAAGAATGGTGGTCTTGCTTTCCTTTCTAGTGCCTGCCACACCTTAGGGATTTCCTGCTGCCAACAAAACAGTGTGGCTTGGGTCTGACTGCATCAGATCCTGGCATGTTCAGAGCAAACACACTTTCTGAGGACTTTGACTGCCAAAACATGGTAATGATCATTTCAGTATGTGCAAACTAAATATAATCAAAAGCCTTGCAGCTTTGCCAGGACAGGTGGAATTTCTGTGTGGGTTAGGGCAACTTGCTTTCCCAAATCTCGTATTTCTCATGAGAAAACATGTTCTCCAAGACAAAAGTTGGTTGGTTCTTTTTTATTTTTTTCTTCCCCTGAGTTAAAAGATAGTCAAGCAAGAAATTATCGCTCTGAGGGAAAATGTAATTTCAGGAAAGTTATGATCTGGTGAGGATATGATTTTATGATGGAGAATAAGAAGTGTTTAGCTACCTGGTCTAGTGGAAGATGTCCCTGCTCCTGGCATGGGGGTTGGAACCAGATGATCTTTAAGGTCCCTTCCTTACCATTCTATGATTCTAAGTATTGTCTGGCTTTATTAAGTATGTTAGAGAGTGTATATATGCTGGAGACCTGCTGAAGAGACACCATCTTTTTGGGGGGAATGTGGTATGCCTGGATGAACAGCTGTGTCAGAGGCTCATACTACAAACCACTGAACCTGCGTTAGGTTATTTTAAAATGAACACTTCAAAACACTGCTGAACCCAATCCAGCTGAAGATGATAGCTAGTATATCATTCATTAATTTAGGAGCTGGATCAGCTCCTAAATTATTCTGCCTTTGTTGTATAAAACTGAAAAATAAGACATTCAAGGAGTTTTGCTGTAGGTGTAAAACTAATTGCCACAACTGTAATTTCTAGGCTGGTTTTCAACTCTCTCTTAAAAAATGAACTATAAAAATAACCCTTCTTTTTTGTTACTGTTAACCCTATTAATGGATTCTATCGCTTAGTGGTAGAATTTTCGTCCCAGCACCCACCCTTTCCCATAATTTTCCTGAAATCTATCGTTTGCAGCATGTGGCAATGGAGACTCTTAAATAGTGACGTATATTTATCCTTAAGAAGCAGGTTTTGCCAGGGTTTATGCTGAAGTCTGTTTTTTCTTATCTTTCTCAAATGGCCGAAGTTAACTGATTTGAAAGGGCCTCATTTTAAATTACATTTATTCAGTGAAAACAGAAATTAACACTTGGAGACATCTATATGCTAATGATTGTAGCTCAGGGAATACCCTTCTAACCTTTTCAAAAGGAGTTGGTAAAAAGCCATTTCACTTGAAAGCAACTTAGTAAAAATGGTAGATTAATTAAATACAATAAAATTTCCCTAAAATCTTTATCCCATTTTTCACTTATCATTATTTTTCCTCTTCACATATGGTACCTTAGCTCCAAACTGAATGTTCCAGGATGCATTTATTAAAACTGTTTTTCTGGTGACATCTATTAGATGCTGCAAAACAGAGGTTAATAATGTCATGAGTTTTAGAGATGGCATGCAAACAGAGGTGAGAAAGCAGCTACATCTATCATGGTACATAAGATACTAAGTATATGAATTTTGGTAAAAGGGACAAAAATGGGTAGGGGAAAGACTTCCTATCACCCTTCCAAATGCTAAGCAATGAACTGAGCAAGAAGATCCCAAGCTTTCAGAGCTTTTAAGGGCTGCTATCTGCATCCATTAGAGAGTTTACTGTAAATGCAAAATATGACTATTGCTTCTTACAGGCATATTTATTATAGGTGCAGTCTGTGTTTGCTCTTGACTCTGTAGGAGATCAGAATTCCTGAAAAGGATAAATTGAGTATTGCACATATTAAGCTGCTTGTGCACATTGGTATTCTACCTTGTACTACCTGTTACTGCCTTATGTGTAACACTGCTTAGATAAGATCACTTGTATATAGAGGATGTGCGAGTCCTTGAGTCTTGCGTTCCTATTTAGAAGAAAGGTAAAAGCTTGTGGAAACAGTTGCCCAGTTGTTCTTGTATTGGCTACTATTGGTGGTGGTGGTGGTGTTCCTAGAGGAACAATTTCTAAGGAAAAAGCCTAAAAAGCTAATACCTGAAGCTTCTTTGAAGCTACCCAACTGATTAGTCTTGTAGATCCTGATATGAAGTCAAACTAGGGTCAAATAAAGTATTAAGCCCTGGAGTAAGATGTGTCTGCTCTAGGCTAGAAGTAATTTGCAACTCCTACTTAGTTTAAATTTAATAATAGTAAAAATCCTATTGAAACAAAATGTGACAATTATTGCGCTTGAAATTCCAGTGCAGGAGAGACTGGAGGAGGGTCACAGATCTGCACTTGGTTTACTGATGAAAATCTGTAAAAGCAATGTGAAGATGCAAAAGGATCATAAGCTTTAGAAATGCTTACTTAGGCAAGTGTTATGGAACAACTTCCTTTCCACCAAGCAGAAGAGAAGCCTAGAAACCTTTCTGGTTGGCTGAGCAGTGTGTCTGCAAGCCCTAAGGAGGCAGGCATAAAAGATTGCACTCAGTTCTACCTCAAGAGAGAAAGAATCAAATACTCTGGGCAACCAGACAAGAGAAGATAGGTGATGATGGTCCCTGAGCAGAGAGGGACACTTGCGACTCAAGGATTAGAGGGTGAGGTTTTATCTGCAGGAATTGGAGAAAGCTAAAAGCCTGGGTGATAGCTACCTCCTACACAGCAAAGGAAGAGAGGCTGGGAATCTTCTGACGAAGAGCTGCTACCAAGTAATGTATGATTAAAAAGGAATAACTGTGCCTTGAAGACACACCGGAAGAGTATGTGGGGTGTGAGAAAATGGCTTTTGCAGGCTTTATTAGCAGCTCAACTGTACCCTAAGTCTTTTAGCGTTGTCAGAAAAGTAACGATTTACACTGCTGTGTTTTTGTCCCCTGGACTGCAGAAAGACAGTTTTGTGGCATTAAGCAATGGCTGCTTGAAAAAGCTAACATGACCTGGGATCAGAGCAGTTACGAACAACAGGATCTTTGGTTTTTGCTGTTCTGAGCAGGAGCTGTTACCTCTGCTCTTACAGCTTCAACTTTCCCCTGGGTTTTAATCAAAATGGTGTCTCTTTCAAAATCTTTCAGAAAGGGGAAAACATCCCGTTTGAGCTGGCAGCTTTTAGCATGGGTGTGTGTAATAAGACACACATTTACAATGCTAAGATATCTCTCAGCCTGTTTCCTCCCCCACCTCAAAAGACAACTGTTAAAATTGCAATTCTTTCCCTAATCAATTTTGGAAGCAGTACTTATTTCTCCCTGGCAGCCACTGAATTGCTTTTCTGTACTGCTTGGCTCCCGATGAAACATAATAGTTCAATTCATTTTCTTATTTAATGTGAGATGGTGTCCTTCTTTCTTTTTGGACAGCTGGTACTCTAGGTTCTAGGTTGTTCTAGCTAAATAAAAGCACTGCTGTCTTGGCTGCTTTATGGGGCACTCCAGAACTGTTAGAGCTGGAGAGGTAAAGCTGTGTCCTTGTTCTCTTACACTTCTCATGTCAGTGTGTTGAGCACAGCAGGGAACTGTAACATACGCTGCTGCTGGTCTGCACTCTGAGACTGGCTACAGGCTTTCAGCACTCTGCTTGCAAAGGCGGGACTGAGAAACGAGGTATTTGTAACCTAAACTATTTGGTAATGTTATAAAGCAACAACAAAATGCTCGTACAGTCCATGACTAAACAATAGACACAAGTTCAAAAATCAACATACTAGTATAATCATTGTACTGACTTTTTTGTAGTGATGGTTAATATTTTCGGTATTCTGTGTATATTGAAGATTTGTTATGCTCCTTAAATTACAAGCTTTGAGTGCTAAACTGTATACAACCGTTCAGATGTTGCAATCGTAGAACTTATGCAAATGTATGGAGTGGAAAAAATGTAAACTGTATAAGCAACAGAAAATGAATTATTTTCAATGCACTGTGTTTTTATTTAACAAAACCATAGTTTAACTACTCTTCCCTGTGTCTCTAAATGAGGGCTGCCATGCTGTTCTTCTGTTGGTCCAAGACCATTTTGTAATGAAGGGTATGTAGCTTCCAAGGTGGTAAGTCAATGTATGTACATGATCACTCTTACGTTTAAAAAAAAAACCCAAAACAAAAAAACAAAAAAAACCCCAAAACTCAAAAACCTCCCAAAACTGCACAAACAAAACAAAATTCCCAAACCACACACAAAACTCATTCATTGATTCTGTGCGAAAAGGAATAGTGACAAAGTTTGTAAAATACTGCGAGAGGAAAAAAATTTCAGCAGGGAGTGCAAATAAAAACTGTTGCTTTCACTGTGTCTCCCCTGAATTGAGATCTGATATTATGCTATGTTAGTCAGATTCTGCACATCTGTACACCCATCACCTTGCTTCCCATGGAGGCAAATGCTATGCTTTGGGCACGCTATCAAACTAGAACTTGGTCCTCGTTTGCACACTTTCTGATAGTACGTTGTATGATTTTTGTAAAGAGCTTAGAAAACTTTGTGTGTCCATGTGCGTCAGGTTTTCTGTTTGTTTTAAGGGCAAAAACTTGTTTAAAACTTGTGGGCTAGATGCTACCGTTAATTACTGTACAGTTGGTGGATTTATTGCTTAATTAGCAAAGCATTGATATGAGTGTACTTGATATTCTTTGTTTCTGGACTTACCTGTGTGCATTTATTTTTTATTATTTTTATTTTCCACTTCTTTCTTCTGCTAAAACTACCAAGCTAAAATTGCAGCTCAGTAATGGTTTGGAGAGGGCCTGATCCTCATAGATACCCTTGGTGGGGCTGAGCAGAGCCACTTGTGCAGTGGTAGCAGGAAGTCAGGAGCTTCCAGAGCTGATCTTTGGGTTCAGAGGCTTCACTTGTCCCCTGCTCCAGGGCATGTGAGTGCTGTGGGACTGCTGTTGTGGAGCTTTGAGTTCCCTGGAGGTGGTGGGAGCTGGTGACTGACTGTAACTCAGTGTACCCTGAGAAGGCTCCCAGTGTCTGTCAGTAAATCTGCCTGCTTCTGATTCATGGTCATTCCTGTGCCAAACTGGGTTGCTTTCTCAGAGGTGTCAAACATTGCTTGTCTTCAGCCTGCGGTTTATAAAAGCAAAACTGCATACAAATACCTCTGGCACTGTTACAGAACTGGATTTGCAGGAGTTTAGCAAGCTAAAGCAGATCCTACAAGTTGAGCGGGTATAGATTTAAAGCAATGGGAAAAACCCTGACTGAGGGGAGTTTCATAAATCCTGTTCGCTGAATGCACCAGTAAACCAATTGTTTGGTTTGCTATGGCATGAAAATTTAGTTAGCTGATACAGTTATCAATCTCCTCAATCAAATCTGAGTGAAGTTGATACTGTTTATGTTAATAAAGACATTTTTAAATGGATACCTATATTAGCAATTGTCATGGCTACAACAACAGAAAGAAAAAGCCCATCAGAAACTTTTTGGGTGAAGATAACTATTAAGTGATTGATATTTTATGCTGTTTATTATAAAACTAAAGCAAGCCTGTCTTTAATGACGTCTTATTTTCAGTTGGTGATACTCTGCTTTAGTGTACTTGCACAGGTTGTGGCATAGGCCTCTAAATTTAGAGCACAGACTATAGCTTGATAGGGAGAAAAATGTTCTGTGGTGGCTTGTAATTATCAGCTGAAGTTTATTAGGTTTTAACAAAACTATCAATTCAATCTGAATGCTGTTTTTCAGGCTAATTTGAAAGGTGTCAGTAGAATAAGATTGTATCATATCTGTGTCACTGGCACTGTCTGGAAAAAGTCTTCAAAGGTACTCCACCTTTCCCCTTTATCTTTTTGGGATGACATTCAAACTGATATTTCAGTTGTAATGTTGTTAATTTGATGTCTTGATGGTTAAGCTATTGAAAAACATACTAATTTCTTAAATTGCCCCTTCCAAATGTACTACCTAAGCACTTGTGCATCCATTTGTAAATGAAGTGTTAATCGCCATGTGATAGATTCTTTCACTACCTGAATTAATGTAGATACAAATGAAAAAATATAATGGTAATATTTAACAGTGTATAATAATAGTACAAGTGTGACATCACATTTCCTCTGCATCCAGAAGAAACAAAAAAGATGATCTGTGGGTGTTTTTGTGCGGTGGGTGTTTTTTGAGTATTGTCTCAGATCTCGGAGATTCTAATTAGAGCTCATAGTAAGTTTCCTGGTTTTATACTTTTCGTTCTCTCTGTGAATCAAGGTGGATTTTTCCATTGTAAATGCTTCTATACTGTGTTTTTTAAAGTGTTTTTTAAAATATAAACCCAACTTTTTGTAGCCAATACAAGTAGACTTCTGATACTCCTTCTAAGTAAGTTTAAGAAGCTAATTTTTTTCTCTGCATCTTGGTTAAAGAAACATCCATGTTAAATTACACATAATTTCAGCTGGTTCACTTGAAAAGGAAAACAATTAGTTCTTTTTGCATTCTCATTGTATGTAAAACTATAAAATCCAAGAAATTTCTTACTATAAGCTAGTCATTTAGACTATTAGTGGAATTGAAATCAGCTTGGGCAGGGTGATGCGTATTGGACCCAAGACTGAGCTTGCAGTTACCAAAATCAGGAGAGGACAAAGCATTTCCTGCATGCATAAGCAATGCATGTGCCTTACATAACGTAAGTGCCGCAAGATGCGAGTTTAATAGACTTCTGGAAAAAATATATTGCCCAATTAGTACATTTCTCCTCTGTTCTTGCTGATAGAGATTTATTTGTCTTTGCACTAGGTTTTTGGTATTCTGTTGCTGTAATAATAGCACAGCAGAGCCATGTAAGGACAAGGAAAAACCCTCTTGGGAGGGAAGGAGGACACAAGGCCAGCTTTGAAGGTTTGGGTCTCCCATGCTGTAACCAGGCACGGAGCCAAACATCCAACTGATATCCAGCATATCACATGTAGGGGTGACAATGGGTTTGTAATCCAGCCACAACAACATTAGTTAATGACATACTGAATTAGAGCAATCTGTAATTTTAATAAGTGTCTTATAGAAATAGATCCTTTGGTGAGGTTCAAGGGATTTAGTGTTTTCATACAGGAGAATATGATGAGTTACGTAAGAAAAGCACAAGCATGCGCAGGGTTTTCATTTTTACATGTGCTGTATATAGTTGTGTGATTGTACGGATGTTTGCACTAGCTTTGTGTGATTGCATATCATGGGTAGTTGGGTTTTGAGGTTCTTTTGCCAAGCTATATTTGTACCTCTTTGGACCATTCATCTCCTGGCATGGTTCTCATCTCCCCTGCCCCCCATCTTCTTCCAAAACGCACCTTAGAGTTGCTACCTTTACATGTAGATGTCTGAAAAGATGCTTCATGCTGGCACTGCTTACGGTAGAGTTTGCTTACCAGGAATTCAGTGCCCTTAAAGGAAAGGGCAGATTACAGCAAATGTAAACTGCCTTTTCTTCCCCCATCATCTTTGACTGATCTTGTAGCTTCTGTGGACTATACTGGGATTACTATTTATATAAAACTTTTGAGACTTGTTTTCATCTGGCCCTTTCCTGCTTCCCTCCACCCCCTACCCTCAAAGTACTTGTAGTTGTGGAACTATTTGGAGATTATCAAATCATAGAATAATTTGGGTTGGAAGGGACTTTTAAAGGTCATCTAGTCCAACCCCCCTGCAATGAGCAGGGACATCTTCAACTAGATCAGGTTTCTCGGAGCCCCGTCCAACCTGACCTTGAATGTTTTCAGGGATGGGGCACCTACCATCTCCCTGGGCAATCTGTTGCAGTGTTTCACCACCCTCATTGTAAAAAAAGTCTTCCTTATAGCCAGTCCAAATCTACCCTCTTTTAGTTTAAAACCGTTACCCCTTTTTCTGTTGCAAAAGGCCTTGCCAAGAAGTTGGTCCCCATCTTTCTTATAACATCACTTTAAGTACTAAAGACCACAGTAAGGTGTAGTCCATTTAACAGCCATTTCTCCAAGCCTTCATAACTGAACAGTATAGGACCAAAAGGAAGCATAATCATTGAATGTCTACAAAATACTTACAGCTGTCCATGAAAGCCAGCTCAAATGAATCAACAAATCTAATTTTTCACATCATTCTCTTTAATTTCAGCTGTAAACCAAGCCTAACAGGTAATCTGCTGACGTTTTGAGTAAGCAAAAGTAGCTGTATCTCTTAAGACTGTGCTGATGTCTGCCAGTATTCTGCTCGGTCTCTGCCTCACAGGATGAAGCTGTAAGCAGAGCTCTCCAGTTATGGGTGTGGTTTTGGTTTTGTTTTTTTTCCAATTTTTCCCACCCCATCTGTGTTTTTAGCATTAGGATACCTCTGTGACATGAATTTGCCTGTGACCAGAGAGGGTGAAACCTGGTTCTTATCCTTGCAGTACTGAGGCATTAAATACCTGGTGTGAAGTGCAGGCACAATGAAGTAAAATGGACAATGGGGTTGTTAATGTCATGAACTAACACAGGTATGTGCAAACAACTTTCACAAAATTTTTGAAACCACAGAGAGAACTTGATTTTTATAATTAAATATAGACAGTTGTTCTGGTTCTATCCCTGTAAATAATCCTACCACCATCTCAGTTTGTAATTCCCTAATACTAACCCTGCAGTGCTCACACTCGGAAATAATTTAACTTGGGAATTTTTTTTATCTGCCAGTGAGTCTGAAGGTGTTTAGTGTTCCAGTAAGGGATGCATAAAATGGCAAATGATTCACATGGGAAAGTTTGAAGTAGTGAACTCTTCCTTTGGTGCAATCCATTCTAATTTGTTCTGTGATACTCTAATTTCTGATGGCAATACTTTTGCAGTTTGGAGGATGAAAAGAATCTCGGATCGGTGTAAAATGCAGGTAATTTTTAGAGCTATACATGTAACAAGCCACATGAAATCATAACCCATCACACTTTAAACTCTAGCTTGTCTGTATTTAAAAACAAACCATGGGGTGTTTTTTTTTTTTTTGAACGGCTATGTGCATCTTGCATCCTGTTAGATAGGAAAACCATACTCATTTTTCTTTTGAAATAGGAAAATTCTTTTAAGTCTCTTATCTCACTGGCATAATGTAAGGAGAAGAATGGATCCTTAAAGCACATTTCTCTTGTTCTGCTCATGGTCTCTGTCACCAGATATTGACAGCTCTGTATTTTGTATTTTACTGATACACTTTAGCTAAAAGATTTGTAGATGCACTGAAGTTAGTTTTGTTTATTTGGTCCTGCTCTGTGATTCAAACTATAGTTTAATGCACCTCTTGCATAATTCTTGTAGCGTTAAACTGGGAATGTGGTGATATAGTGCACCTTTAAGCACTAATACAAAGGCAACAATAGTACTTAGAAAGACTGTTTCTGGGTAAGCCACTCAAGATACAGTAATGGACACGCACATTTTTAACACTGGAAAGTAATACAGCATATATTTTACAGATAATGTACTTGCTGTTCTTCATTTGCTGGTAGGTATATGGAGGAAAACTGGTACTACTTTATATGTTATGTATTGGAGCATACTCCGCTAAGGATCTGGGATTTCCCTCCATGGCATACTTTGAAAGTATTATTGACATTGTGTTCCAGGGTGTTACTGGTGAACGATGTGTCAATGCCTGCCCTGAATTACACTCAGTCTGCTGTTGCGTTGTGCTGAGACAGTGCAACCTATGCTGACATATACATACAGTAAGTAGCATTCCTGTGCTTTTGGAGGAGGTGAAAAGAGCTGTCTTGGGCAAGCATGGAGTGGAAGAAAACAGAACCTGGAATAGCCAGGAAAATGTGTTTATAAATACTGCAGGGCTTATGGGCTGTGCTCCTGATGCAGTATCAGTGTCAAATCTCTGTAAACTACCATTTGGTTGGAAAGATCACACAATATAATAGCAAAAAGCATATTTCCTACTCTAATTATAATGGGAAAATTGTTCTTCAACATCTATGCCATGTATTTTGGAAACTTCTTTGCGCTTTTCAGGTGAAGCGATGTAGGTGATCATTTTTTCATCTCACTGAAGAAACTGGAGAAAATCTACCAATAGATTCATGCAAGCTATGTCTTTGTCAAAGAAACTACTATTAAAACTATAGGATGAAAAGATGGTTTTTAGGCTGGTTAAAACTCCACTACTGTATAACAGTCTTTAACTTTTGATGGTTCTGTAAAATTTTGCAAGTGTGGGAACTGACAGTATAATGCAGACAGCTCCAGAAAAGTAGTATGCTTTTTAACTTTACAATTATATGTTTAATATTTCTTTTTTCAAATTTTCTTGTATTCTGCCTATCATATTAAAATTAGGACCTAAAATGTTGTTGGTAATCTCAACAGAAAGGCTAAGTAATTTCTTTTATTGTGCAAACCCTCAGGATTGTACTTAGGAAGTTATATTAAAATCGGTTCTCCCTCCTTACAATCTAGGATGACTGAATGTACCAGGTTCATCTACCTACCTCCATTCAGATGTAAGGCTTTCTTAGGGGGGAAGATGGGATGAGTCCGAGGACTCATCCCAGACCTGTTTCTGTATTACTGCAGGTAGGAAGTCCAGCACTGAATTCCAAGAGGTGAAAATAGCTCTGCATCTTGGAAAAAAAATTCCAATGTGTCACATAAGATATATTTATAACAGAAACAATATTCATATATTTTTATTTTATTTTTTCTAAACTCAACTGAAATTAATTGGAAAATATGTATTCTGCCTATGATAGTTTGGACTGAAAACTTTTGTTTGTAGGGCTTTTTATTATTATTTTATCTTTGTTCATTATTTTCTGCTCAGTCTCTGTGGATGTTCTGTATTTTCATCATCAAATAACTTGCTGGCTATTTTTGTCAAACAAGAACCCTGAAACCATCGCACTGGAGTGCTGAGCTTATCTGCCATTCTGTCAACAGGATGAAAGTGAATCTCAAGCTTTTTTAATTACAAGGATAACATGTTCGGTCATCTAATAATGAAGATGGTTAGCAATTTTAAATTTTAATAATCAATTACTGAAAGTAATTCTCCATTAAACCACAAGAGAGCCATTAAATCTCAAAAGATGGAACATGCTGTATGTAACAGTAGCAAAATTTCTATTTTAAAATATCATTAGGGAATATCTGATTTTCATTTCTCTGCTTTTCTTCTACCTTTTTGCTCATGCAGACCATCTCATTTTCAGCAGGAAGACAGCACATGATCTTATAAATAATAAAAGAAAACCCTTGCAAGACTTGATCCAATGTGTGAAATATGTGCTAAAAATCTAATTTGTTTCAATCCACCATATTTTGACTGAATAATAAGGGAAGTGACTAATTAATATCTTAATATGCTGAGGGCTAGGTGGCATGGTGGGCTTGATACACTCTCCTTTTGCCTCAGGAGACCCAAGTTCAGATCTTATTGATATTGGAGATGTTGAACAGAATTTGACGGTTTCTTTCTTGCTGCTGGTATAGCTGCCATCGAAAACCATAAATTTCAGTACTATTGGCAGCTTCAATTATAAGCATATTGAGAGCTGGAAAGCAGGGATACTACAGCTCTCGGATAGCTTGGTGTACTTATGTGAGGATGTCTATCCAGTGACAAGCAAGCTGACAAACATAAATCGATAGTTGCTTCCAGCAGAAATAAAATAACCCCAAAGTATTGAGGAAGGGGGGAAGGAATATATTAGTTTTGCCTCAGGTGTAAAATAGCTGGTTTTCTTTCCAGGACATTTGAAATTGAAAGCTGCAGAAGTGGAGTGGCTTGTTCTTAATGTTGGACTAACCATTAAATATATATGGTTTAAGTACATAATGGTAAAGTATGACAAATTTATAACTTGAGTCACTTTGTATGGGGAAAGGACTTTAAACATAAGTGCCAGTTTGGAGGAAAAAATAAAGCTCCAAAATGAGCAGCTGATGCAATGATTAACTTCAAAATGATAGTTAGGCTTCAGTGTTTTTATTACCAAGGAGTCACTAATATTACAGAGCACGTGCATCTTTCCAGCAGACAGTAGTGTGTATTAGGACTTCCAAAGTTCAGCTTGATTCTTTGGACCCCATCACTGAATCATCCTGTCCCTAGGTGTCTGATGCCCAACACAGGAACAATATACAGTTGAGGGACACTTAACATAGGTTGGTATCAGTTTCCTCCTCTTTTCTTTAAAGCCATAGTTGTGTACCACTGACACTTGGAAAATTCTGTGTTTTGGTTGGCAATAAAGCCTGCTGCTGCAGCCATGATAAGTTTGGTTTATAGATGGGGGGGCGAATTGTCTTAACATGGGATTCTGCATCAGACTTAGGGCTATTATCATTGCATTAGGTACATCTTGTTCTTAGCTTGTGTTTTTATTGATCTAGGAAAAAAAACTCCAGACAACTATGTAGTGCTCTCCTATTTCTTATTCCAGAATTTCAGGTTACAGATATAAATTGACTCTTTAGGTATAAAGTTTCCACGTATCTGAAGGCTCAAGTAAGGTAATAATGGTATGGTTTTCAGCTTTTTGGTTAGTTTGAACAGATTTTTTTCCCTATCTCAAGCTCTTTGGTAAGAAAACAACTGATATACCTGCAGGGTTGAAGGGGAGGGACAAACATGCTTTTGAGCACAAAGCTATTTTTAGTGTCTCAAATAGAAGTAAAAACATTCAAAACTAAATATAGGTTGAGAACAATTGCTCTGAGCTTAACTTGATTACATTCATCAATTAGGCAATTTGAAAGAAAAGGTGGTTGGACCCGTGAAGCAAAGGGGAAGTATTAACAAGGAGAGGGATGACAAGGTCACTAACCTCTGTGACACAGAGAAAGAGAAAAATAATTGTCATTTGTGGAATATTAACGCAGTATTTGGGGATAGAAGGTTGGTGAATAAACTGTAATATTCCAAATGGACATTGTCACTGTATTTTGTCACTACAGTTGCCACTGCGGAGCTATGGATGTTCATGCTGGTCTTGTCTCTTACTTGTTTCTTTGTCTCTCCCTTACTTCAGGGCTCAGATGTTGGATATGGAACGGTTCTTTTGTGAAAAATATTCTGCACTGATTATCACTATTTCTGTCTCTTTTATCAGTTCTGTGTTCATATTTGGGTTCACAATGGTTGTTAAGAATTAGTTGGCTGAAACCATGGATAGCTTTGTAAGAGGCATAAATAACTTTAGGATGGTGTAGTTACGGCAGTTAATGGCCATCTTTTTTCTTGACTGATCTGTGATTGCCTGCTTCCGTTAGGTAAAAGATGGCTTGTGGGGTATTTGATTCCGGTGATGGACTTTGCTTTAGAATTTACAAGGTCTGAAAACTAAAAGCAGAATCTTCCACTGTGAGTGAATTTCTTCTGAAGTGTGATCTTCTCCCAGTATAAGTTGTAATGGCATAATGAGGTTTCAGGGAAGGCTGGTAGATGACAATCTAGGATATAGATGTATTGGGTGCTTCTTTATCTTGAGTATGTATATAGTACGTATTTGAAGGAGCCACATGTCTCCTAAAGGAGTTAGGAAAGTCCTAAGAGTCTGGATTAAAGGAGTATCTGCAAGGTGTCTTTGGGTTGCTCAAGGTGTTCCAAGAGCAAGTGAGGTACTGTTTGAGAGCCTCTCTTTGTCCTTTGGCAATTTTTGTTGTGTTTGGAGGCCTGGGGCTTTTGTGGAGTATGTATGCAGGTTTTTTATGTTTTTGCAGCTTGGATAGACTGATTTTTTTTTTTTTTTTTTTTTTTTAAAA
>Ga0065711_1030259_pt1 | contig 33119 bp, 12 predicted proteins | sample Hoacrofraction12_FD_59098 | JGI IMG/M metagenome (GOLD analysis project Ga0065711, IMG submission 59098) | Hoatzin crop microbial communities from Cojedes, Venezuela - Epithelial fraction 12 v2 (version 2) | ecosystem: Host-associated > Birds > Digestive system > Esophagus > Crop | place...
CGACCAAGGGAAAGTCGTCCTCTCTGTAGGCTTCTTCTCTTACCTCCGGGGCCTGGGATTCCTGAGGGCCTGCCTTGGCACTGAAGACTGAAGCAAAGAAGGCATTCAGTAGCTCTGCCTTCTCAGCATCCTCCGTCACCAGGATACAGTGTTAAAGCCTTTAAAATTATTGAACACTCACGGTTTTTTTTGCTTCATAACACTTTTTGGATATCATTTTATTTCACTGTTCTTTTCATCATGAACAGAGGAAAACAGTGATGCTTCTCTTTACCCTCTCATTGATATCTCTGCAAAAAGCCCAGCAACAGGCATCAAATACATTAATAGAAACTATGCATTTAAAAGGACAAATCATTTCCAGAAAGGAATAGGACCAGAAAAAAAAGCATTACGCAATGAATAGACGATTGCTGCTGTGCTGGGGAAGAAGCAGCAGTAGCTCTGCTGAGCTTACACCAGACAGGAGGCAATATAGCAACTACAAAGCAGAGGCAGTAATGTTAGAGGGAAAGGGGTGGGGGAGTGGGAAGGGGAAACTTTAGTCAAAAAGCCTGTGGAGGTAAGCACCTGCGTGACGTTTAGAACTTGCCCTGGGTTTTACTCCACTGCAGGTAATCCTGATTTCACTGAATTTTCCTGCATAATAAATTCACTTATACTGTTCTGTTTGTTTTCTTTTTCTCACCCACTTCTAAAATGTATTTTATTGTTGATGTACATTTGTTCAGGGCCTGTAAGAGATTTGCTGAAGTTTTGACATGGTTACCTAAACTCTACTGCTGCTTGTGGCTTATATTATTACTTTTAAACAAAAGCACTCTAAGGATTTCTTCAGATGGTGTTTTACTTATCCCTTATGGGCAAATTCACCGATCCAGAGATTTGAAGGCCAAAGTCAAATGCTATACCCTTCTGTTCAGACCTTCTACAAAATCATTCTGCCTGTCGTTTACCAAGTCCAAATGATCCCACAGCATGATGTAATGTTGGTGGGTTTTTTAGAAAAGTAGGTAGGGAGAGTATTCTTGATTCAATGAGTTTAAAGGACAGAAATCCCATTACATGATCATGATACCTCTGCCCAAATCATGTATCTGTGACATATATTTTACACAGGGAAGCTACGTGAATTGGCCGTTGCTTCACTTCCTACCTATTGCAATGCCTTTTCTAAGAGTTTAAGGACTCCCTGCTGTTAGAAGTCACTTCCTTGGATATTGGCTTTGTAGGAGCTGCTTCTTAGAGGAATAACTTCAATCTAGCAAATTTATTATCCCAACTTTCCCTTCAGTAAATTCAAGGCAGAGAGGCACTCTCCTACAGGGCTGTTCAGAGCATTTATCGCTGGGGCCTCATCTGAACTGGGGTGAGGTTCAGCCTCATTAGGAAAAAACAGACCATTGCAAAATCTTGCTACTTCTTCAAATACATTAAATGAAACACTTATGAAATGAATACTTCTGAAAATTAAAATTCTTAATTTTCTTCCTATAAGGCATGTTTTCCAAATTTCCATTCATTGTGGATCACTTATTGCCAACTAGCCTGCTAATACCAGTGTCTGTGTTGGTGTGGAAATGAGAACAGTAACCAAAGTTTCAGACGTGGATGACATTTCAGAAATGCATCCATATACTAGCCACTACCCTTCCTGAAAAATACATATTTAGGGAGAGGTATATTCATCCAAGGGCTTTATTCACTTTATCAGCATCATACTAGGAACTCCTACTCATTTAATTGCTTACTTTTATCTATGAATGTGTCACAGTTACTTTATTTCAGTGATTTTTTTGTTCCCAGATTCATGATTTTGTATCTGCCTGTATCAAAACATACAAGGTTCAAATGAGTCTCCCTTGCCAAACTCGTTCATCAAAAGCCAAAATAATAATAATGAGCAAACATAAGTTTGAACATGAAACTGAAGCAAACTCTTCAATCTCCTAAAAACCAACTCGAGAAAATTAAATGGTGATAAAATTAGTAAATTTTTTTTTTAAAAAATCTATTAGCTATCCACATTCAAATTTAAAACTTCTAGATGGTGAAGGGTCTAGAAAACAAGTCTTATGAGGACTGGCTGAGTAAATTGGAGTGTTTGGTCTGCAGAACAGGAGGGTGAGGAGAGACCTTACCGCTTTCTGGAACTGCCTGAAAATAGGTTCTAGCAAGGTCTCTTCTCCCAAGTAACAAGTGGTGGAATGAGAGGAAACAGCCTGAAGTTACAGCAGGGGAGGTTTAGATTGGATACTAGGAATCATTTCTTCACTGAAAGGGTTTTTAAGCATTGGAACAGGCTGCCCAGGGAAGTGGTGGAGTCACCATCCCTGCAGGTGTAGATGTGACAGGGACATGGTTTAGTGGTGGATTTGACAGTGTTAGGTTTACATTTGGACTCAGTGGTCTTAAAGGTCTTTTCCAGCCTAAATGATTCTATGATTCTACTTCAGCGCAACCGATGCACAAAAACACAGGTGGTGTGACTGCAAATTTGTATTTCTGCTGTTACTCCTCCTATTTTAATACAATTAATGTAGAGTTTCTCTGCCACTTCTAATGCATGGCTTTCTCAGGACAGAAGAAAAGATTTCTTACAATTATCGCATATTTGAATTCCAAATGATAGCGAAAATGATAGCAATTTAAAAAGGAATGTAAATGCTCTATCAAATACTTTAAAAAGTCTTGTGTTGCTCTGTAATGAACTGCATTAAGCCAGAGACCATCAGCACAGAGGGAGGTTATACTTATTAGTAACACCAATGGGAGGCCTCCTGTTCAGAGTTCTTCTAGTGACAATACTCATCTTCTCCATTACCAGGAATAAATGTCAGTGCATGAAATTCTGATCCGTCATAAGTTGATGCTTAGATTTGACCTGATCCTCTCTCGGAAAAAAAAAAAAAAACCCAAAACCGAAAAAAATAGAACTCTAACAATGTATAACAACTTTTGTGTTAGTCGGTGTTATGATGCCACCATTCTCTGCTTTTATGTAATTGCATTGCGATACACAGAAGCAATCTTACTTTCTAAATCTTTCAGAGCAAGAGGGTTTGATTGCCCTCATCATCAGACCCATAACACATTTAGATCCACGAGGTTGTATTTATCCCTCTGACTCAACATTCAGGGAACTGGTAAGAAAGCTTTCTTCTGATGCTGCATACTAACAACATTACAGGAGAAACATAAAATAGATATTTGCATAAAGAGGCTGTGACAGTAAAGAGAAGTGCAGAAACACCCAAGTAATGCATCATTTACATGTGAACAGTGTGTGCTTTCAGCCTTCCCATCCCCTGGTCTTTTGTCTTCTGATTCTCTGGAACATCAGATACACGGAATATTCCAATGAAGGAATATAAAAAAAGTAATGAAATTTGAACAGCCTGTATCATCTCTGCACTATTGATTAAACTAAGCAAACATTCAATAAAAGAGGTTGAGTAGGTACTTTCAGAGACTTGTTAAGCAATGAGAGAGAATTTGGATTATCCTGAAATAAATCGCACCTTGTTCAGAAATATATTGCTTCTTCCAGAAGTTCAAAAGAAAACACTAGTTGCTAGAAATCTCCCGGGGGGACAGAGGGAGGGGGAAGGAGAATAATATGAACCCATACCTGGTAAAATTCAGCCAAAATATATGAAAGTACAAGTAGTTTTGCCTTCATTCTATTCGCTAAAATGTGATATATGGAAGCACTAATCAGGAGAAAAATTTACAAAGGTCAAGAGAAACGGCAGATGGTCAAATTAGGAACTGGATACCACTGGAAGATAAGGTGTTGATCTTATCGTCTGGTTTTGAGATTTCAGTACTGAAAATCCCTATATGATGTATTTTCCAATCTGTTATCAGTCCTGCCATAAGACTAATCAATTTGATCCTCTATGATGCAGATACAAGTTTGATAAAAAACAAAAAATGGAAGGAGGCCTTTCAGTTTGTTTGTAGGAAAAGGCTTTCAAGAGAACTCAGCATAACCTTAAAAAACATAGTTAATGGAAAATCAAATAACTGAGAAGTAAATCACTACAAAAATTATTAACTAGTCTTTGGAAAATCATAGCTAATCTCTTTTCATGTTAGTTTACCAAAACAGTGACCCTACATTGAAACCTTTTTTTGGTAAAAAAAAAAATCCAATCCAGTGAACAGTAAGTAGCAAGGAGAACAGGGACACCCCCAAGGGACCGTGGCTGCAGGCAACACACATTGGGGCAGGGACCCACCTGAGGCCACCAACACAGTATTTTGACAACTGCAGCTAGCACATTTTAGTTGATTTCCAGAGCTTTTCCTCAGTACCTGAATCCTGCTGAAAAGTTTCTGTTATTTGGCAAGAATTAGTCGAGACTGTTTTGCCCATGACACAATCTGCTATCAGCACCCTATATTTTTCTGTTAATTTGGAGACTTGGAGGGGCCTGATGTGGATTTCTAAAGTAGCCTCCCATTATTCAAAATGAGAGTCTGATGCCTGTAGCACGGGTAAGCCTCCTCATGCTGCCCTGACTTTAGTAATGATAAACCAAAAAGACAGGGAGTTCAGCTGTTGAGCCCCACTGCGCAGGGTGCCAGCTGAGCCCACCCCTCCCTTCATTAGCTGAGTCAGCTGGCACAAGCCCGCTCAAAGCCAGCTCAGTTGCGTATTTCTTCTGCAAAGGCATCTGCAATTGCACACAGCCATGTTCTGGCTGCAGGAGAGACAGTCACACAAGGAGAATTGGGCTCATGGGATCTAAGTCTGCAGTGGACGATGTCAACTCCAGGATGCAGCGCCTCTTGTCACACTTCAGCAGTAAATCTCTTCAACTTTCCTCTTCCTTCCAAAAGTATATAGAGGCCTCTGAAAGTATATAGGGAATTGGATAATGTCATTGCCAAGCCACTCTCCAGGATATTTGAAAAGTCATGGCAGTCAGATAAAGACCCTGGTGACTGGAAAAAGGGAAACATTACACCCATTTTTAAAAAGGGTAGAAAGGAGAACCCTGGGAACTACCAACGTGTAAGCCTCACCTCTGTGCCTGGGAAGATTATGGAACAGATACTCCTAGAAGCTATGCACGTGGAGGACGGGTAGGTGATTTGAGACAGCCAGTATGGCTTCACCAAGGGCAAGTCCTGCCTGACCAACCTAGTGGGCTTCTGTGATGGAATGATGTCCACTTCAGTGGGCAAGGGAAGAGCTACGGATGTCATCTATCTGAAATTCTGTAAGGTCTTTAACATGATCCCCCACGACATCCTTCTCTCTAAATTGGAGAGTTATGGATTTGATGGGTGGACTATTCAGTGAATGAGGAATTGGTTGGATGGTCACATCCAGAGGATAGTGGTCAATGGTTCAATATTGAGATGGAGACTGGTGACAAATGGTGTCCCTTAGGGGTCTATATTGGGACCAGTGCTGTTTAATGTCTTCATCAATGACCTAGACAGTGGGATCGAGTGCACCCTCGGCAAGTTTACAGACGACAACAAGCTGAGTGGTGCAGTTGACATGCCTGACGGAAAGGATCCATCCAGAGGGACCTAGACAAGCTCATGAGGTTCTACAAGGCCAAGTACAAGCTTCTGCACCTGGGTTAGGGCAACCCCTGGTATCAATACAGACTGGGGGATGAAGGGATTGAGAGCAGCCCTGAGGAGAAGGACTTGGGGGTACTAGTGGACATGAGACAGCTATGTGCACTCACAGCCCAGAAGGCCAACCATATCCTGCATCAAAAGCAGGATAGCCAGCAGGTCGATGGAGGTGATTCTGCCCCCCTACTCTGCTCTGGTGAGACCCCACAAGAGTCCTGCGTCCAGTTCTGAAGCCCTCAGCACAGGACAGACATGGACTTGTTGCAGCGGGTCCAGAGGAGGGCCACAAAAATGGCCAGAAGGCTGGAACACATCTCCTGCAAGGAAACGCTGACAGTGTTGGGGTTGTTAAGCCTGCAGAAGAGAAGGCTGTGGTGAGACCTTACTGAGGCCTTTCAGTACTTAAAGAGGGGTTATAAGAAAGATTGGAATGAAATTTTTATAGCAGGGACTGTTGCAATAGGACAAAGGGCAATGGTTTTAAACTAAAAGAAGGTAGATTTGGAGTGAATATAAGGAAGAAATGTTTTACAGTAAGAGTGGTGAAACACTGGAACAGGTTGCCCAGAGAGGAGGTACATGCCCCACCCCGGTAAGCATTCAAGGTCAGGCTGGATGGGGCTCTGAGCAACCTGGTCTAGTGGAAGATGACCGTGCTCACTGCAGGGGGGCTTGGACTAGATGACTTTTAAAGGTCCCTTTCAACCCAAACAGTTCTATGATTCTATATTGCCAGCAGCAACCCACATATGAGTCATCAGTCCTCAAGATCTGAAAGATTCACCAGGTTACCATTGATTGTCACAGCCTATATTGGGAACTCTGTGTCATCCTCTAATGAGTGGAGTAGCACTGCTGGATTTACAGTCCTCTGCAGCAGACACTTCTCATCACCAGGTTACAAACAGGCGACTGACTGCGTGGGTAGGAGTGATTTAATCAATATTATACGTGTTATCTGTGACTGGAAATTAAACTTTGGTCCTTCAAATCTACATCCAACATTGTACACCTTAAATTATCTTTTCCAGCCATATGCATTTCCTCTGCACAACAACATTGCAGACAGGAAATTTATTATTATTCAGAGTATACCAGACACATTCTTCTGGGGTGAAATAAAAAAATTACATTACACTGCTACTTCTAACTTGACTGACCACCCAAGGCCATGTTATACATCACTTCTTTTCATGCACTGTTACCTTTGCTGCCCAAAGAAACACACAGCATCACTTAGGCAGCAGGGCAGGAGGGCTAAACTCAGAGCATGGAATGACTGTGGAACATAAATCGCAAAAGGGCTACTGTCATCTCCTTTTGTCATTCTAAAATATCCAAATATACCTTTTTTTTTCTGATTTTCCACAGCCAAATTTTTCTACAGCAGAGATCCTAACAGGAAGGTGGAAGTCCATGGGTAGCTCTTTCATGGCAACCCCACCTATAAACTACCTTCCAGTGACTCCATGTTCTCCAGACTCCTTGAGCATGTGCTGGGCTTCTCTGCCTCTCTGCCCGCACCAGACCCGACCCAGTCCCATGTTCTACCTCAGTGCATTTAAGAAAAGATCCACCAGAAACTTTAAAGTTCATTCTGACAATGTGAATGTATCAAATATAGCAGTTCTCAGTATTTCCACATCCACATCCACAGGTGAAGCTCTGTCCTCACAAAGCATTCAAAGTCCCTTTATTTAGCAGGAAGCAGCTGAGGTCACCTGAAGACACAGAACCCAGACACCAGTCTCCAAGGCTGCGCAAGTTTGGTTTTGCTTGAGCCAATATCTGCGTTCTTTTTGTCGGTCCCCATTTACATCAAAAAAGAACAATTATGAAACCCCTTTTCGTACACAAACTGTGACTTCCTCTGTCAGAGCTTACCCAGGAGTTCTGTCCTCTGTCTCCATCTTTGCTGAGGCACAGAACTTCCCTCTAGAATAGAGATAAAATTTTAGGGGAATATTTATGATTTTTGAAGCAGTATTCGGTCTCTGAATACTTCGGGATAACACTCATGTAATCAGGGACTGATGAGCCTGCAGTAGTGCTGGGTCTTGAAAGAGACTTTTAGTTACATTTAAGGCTATTACAGATAAAAATGACAATTAGGGCACAGGTAGAACAGGTCTAGGGTGGACACACACTAAGAAGAAAAACATCAGCACATGACCTAACCCTAGCCCAGATGTTAGTTGTCACCCTAATGGGAGAATGCCACCAACCCCAGATGAAAATTAGAAGAAAAGCAACAGCCTTTTCTAATCCTAAAATATCCTCTGAGCTTTTTCTGCTATCTGGAAGATAATCTGTACATTCAGCTCTCACTGTGCCAAACTGGAAACAACCCTAGTTGTGTCTACCCCTGGATCTCCTGTCTTAAATTGATCCTGTTTGTTCATGAAGGACCTAGTAACAGAGATACTAAATTATTTTTCCTGAACCCTGACACAGTCTAAGACTAAATTCAATCATGAGCATCCCCTTGGCACACACCAAAGTCACGGCTAGAAATAATGCAAAGATAGGTGCATGATGCAGTGCTTGCTCACCTCTGTGACCTCTCCTACGCCCAATATTAACTCACACTTTCTCTGACACAAGAGATAATCTTAACTTTAGACTAATCTTTATCAGCAAGAGCAACTGGACCAACACTGAAATACGAAAAAGAAACCCTGGCCAGCCTTAGATGCAACTGCAGTCCAAGGGCTTTCACAGGATAAGGCCAATAAACCAGGCGTTTCAGTCACTCCCATCCTGCACCCCACTGTAGATGTGCACAGGCAGAAATAAAAATGCAGAACTAGACCAAATTATCTAAGCTGGGTTTGGATCCACAAGACAGCATCGTGTCAGAGAACAGCTAGCATGGGTGGTAGCGTCCACAGGAAAGGCCTGGCCATGTTGTCTCTCATTCCTCTGGCCCAGCACCAAGGCTTGCCTAGGGTATGGCCCAACCAGGTTGCCGTGCAATTGCTCAGAGCAGCCATGTTCCCAAACCAGCCAATACCTGCCCGCATCTGAACTTTGTTCCCAGGTCTTACTTCACACTCAGATTTTTGTATGGACAGTGCTGTCACACAAACTCTGCCTTCATCATTCCTCTGATTCCTCATGGGATTGGCTTCCTTTCTTTGTTTAATGAGTGAAGTTCCCATATCCCCTTTTCAAGACATATATGTAATTTGTGTGACTGTCTCCAAAGTGCTGAGCTTTGTTTGCTGCCTCAGTCTTGAGACCCTTGCCTACTTCTTCCAATCAGTATCAGCACTATAATTCATCCTTTATTGTGTGTTAGAAAACACAGTTCAGAAACAGCACACAGGACAGAGGCACCCAAATTGCCTCAACTTATGATCAGCAAGATGAGCAGAATAAATTATTTCACAGAAAATAAATGATTCTCACAGTGAAATATCACATCAAGCTGGAAAGGTGATGTGTGTGCTTTACAACAGTGTGAAATCTTATATAGGGCTCCTGCTGGCATTTGTAGAGCAAAATTTTCAAATGACAGAGGAAAGGACACCACCATCAGGGTCATCTTCATCACTGCTGTAATTTATGAACTTAAGTGCTAGCCAAGGTGAACTGAATTTACTGTCTGTAATAAAAATAAGATTTAAGAAAAAATTCCTTAGAAACATACCTTCTACTTCAGCAACAGGACCCCAAGAGCACGGAAAGGCCTGTGGATTTCTGGGATGTAGCTGCCATTGCAAGGGCTGAGGACATTGGAGATGCCTTTGAATTTTCACGTCTTCCTGTGCCACACCGTGATGGTGGATTTTGGGTTTTACCAGACTTGTGCAGAGGTTTCACAAGGGACAGGGCCATGCCATTGTCCTTAACACCAGCATGAGAGCATTTTCCACAGAACAACCTCTGACCTCTAAACCCTCATCTTTTAGGGTGGTCTGCAAAACAGCTTTGACAAGTTACTGACTGACATTCATGGATGTTCAATAACCAGATATTAAAGATCATCTGGTCTGAGACATGAATTGTATGGCATGTTATGGGTTTCCACTGATTTCATGCCCCTCATTTTCCCATAGGCAAGTATTACCCCACCCCTCCGCCATGCCCCAGATTTAGAACCTCTCCTTTCCTAGCGCCTGCCTCGGCTCCTCAGGTGTTAACTTGCTTTTCCTCAGAGAGCATCTGTATCCTCAGACTGTGCTTGGTTTGAGTTTGCTTTTGTTTCAGGTCTGGAGAGGGCCAGTGTGCCAGACAGTGTCTCCATTTTTCCACCTACAGCAAATACTTTCACCTCCCTGTAAACCTTGCTCAGATGTAGACCGAGACCATCACGCCTACAGCAGTAACACTATTGCTTCCACTTTTACATATAAACCTGCAATCTTCTCCCTTGCTTGCTGTCTCGCCAAGAGCCAGCAGGCTGTGCTAAGGGATCAGTTTTCTCCATCTGAAAAACTTGCTGAGACTCGTTTGCAAAAAGCTGTTTTCCCACCGACAATACAAGGCGAACTTGTGTGTCTGCCCGAGACTGACACTGCTCTGCCCAGAAGTGGAAAGGGGAGAGACAGACGTTTCCCCTTCAAAATAACAGAGCACAGTATCCCATGCACTACCAAGGCATCTGTCAGACAGTTTGAAACATCCCTTGATGACAAATAGGTAACCTCTTGAGCACAGGAAGATAATATAGGAACTTTCCCCCTGACAGTAGGCACTGTCTTCCAGCAATAAGACTCAGCTCATGATAATAATGTCAGAAGAATGATGACTGAGCCTTTCCAAAATGTGAAAGGATGAAATAGGGTCAGATGCCAGGAACGGCACCTTTGCCCACTGTGTTGCCAGTGATCATATTGACCCCAAACTCCTGCAAAATGTCTGGAAGCCCAGGGAAGCCCAGCATTGGTTTTTTTTTGTTTAAAGAGACGAAAGACAGATGTCCAAATCATGATGAGCAATTAATTTCTATTCTTATAAAACTTTGGAACCGGTTATATTTTGTACAGCCACAGGAGGGTGTAAATCAAAACCCAGAGGAGAACAGCAGGCAGTCCAAGCTGGCGAGGTGTGGTTTCATAGGTAGCGTAAAAGGGTGCACATATGGTGCTCCAGCACCAGTCACTGCCTCTCTCATGCCTGCACCAGCATCCCACAGCAAGCATGCCAGGAAGGATCCTAAACAGAGCATTGGTGTTTGTAGATATCGGCTTTCAGGCCCAGAAACAAAGCTTCTGTCCACGCATCAGGCGTGGAAAGCAAGAGCGCAGGCTAAAGTCACAGTAAACTCCGCATGAAAACAGCTCCCTCAGGTTGTCTTCACAACAATGCGTTGCAGGGGTAAAAAAGGGAAATCAACACTTAGTGAAAGTGAAGCTACAGCTTGGCGGGAGGCTGAGTCAAGCCAATGCTCTACTTCTAAAAGGAAGATATCCTCCTCTTCCCTCCCGCTTATGCAGCTCTTCTTCCTTCTGCTTCTGCCTACAGAATCCAGCTGCCTCCCTCTTGAGGGCTCTGGCAGGCACTGAACTTCTCCATAAGCCAATTTTATTCACCATCGCAGTACATGACTATCCAGCTTGCTGTGTCTATTCTTTGCTGCCTGACTCGTTTGAGCTGATAGAGGTGCCATGTGATGAGCAGATTAGCCCAAGACAAGCAGTGCGAGCATGTAGCAGATTGGGGGAACAGAGGGGGACAGGGACATTCTTCCTTCGGGGCAGCTGAGCCCTTAGACAAGCTCATTTCTTAGGAAACACACCTTCACTGTGCTGCTATCTGGCTCACCTACCCAGCTGAACAGAAACTCTTTCAACAAAGATCCCAATCCTCTTTTAATTGAAACAGGCTGCTCTGTGAGCTAAAAAAAAAATAAAATCCAGCAGTGTCCCAGGCCTGTCAGAAGAGACTATCCTTCCTTAACTGGTTGCTGTAACCACCCTTAAAGAGAGTTAAGTAATTTAACAGCAGTTTCAAAAATTACATTGCCAACTGTTGGAAGGCATTCTTCAGTCAGACCATTCATTGACTCTTCCCGGTTCCAGATTATTCAACTTAATAGTAGTATTAGTCCCAAGGGAAAATTGCTTTTTTAAAGGACCAGTAAACCCTAATTTTATTATACAGCAATAAACTGAAAAATTTGCCGTGAAAAGTGAAAAAAAGGCTGAGCAAAATATTCTCTCATTTCAGTTTTTAATTGACAAGTGCAAACATAAGGCTCTCATTCTGCAAGATGTGTGTATCATTCCATTAAAATCAAGTCACATGTGTGGGCAACAAGCAGTGAAAAGGCAGTGCTGAGTGCAAACATTGTGCTTCAAGTTTGAAACCAGTGAAAAAAAAATAGACTCAGCAGATAAAATACCAAATTGAGATTCCATATAATTTCATGGTGCTGCAGGCCCTGCCCCTGCCTAACAGATCTGCTTGCAAATACTTCCTTCCCTGTCTACACAGAGGGTAATGGAACAGACACCCCCATTCCTCAGCACTGGAAGCTTTGCACAAGAGCACTGCTGTTAGTATGCACATATGGCATTTCACCCGGTGAGCTGTTTTACCAAATAAGTAAATAAAGTGACTTACCTGAATCTTTCCTAGACTAGTGCTAGTTTCTCTTCACGTGAGAGTGGGAGACGTATTTTCATATCCTCTTTTCTTTAGTTTTAGGTGGGGGAAGGTAAAACTGCCATAAGCAACTTCAAGAGTCAGAATAATTTGTGTAGGTCCTAAGGCATCTAGGACACAGGGAGTGTTAGAGTTCACATGGTTCCTAAGCTGTGGTCTGATGCCGTAAGCTATCTGCCCTATAGAAATGCCATACACCTACATCCTCAGAATGGACGTTGTGTGGGCCACATGGGGTACTTCAGCCTCAGATGCTGTGGTAGCTACAATGGTTTCCCAGAACAAAGGATTTTCTGCATTAGAGGCTGAGTCATCTGAAGTCAGTCATTTCGAGGTAATACATCAAGGTTGATGAACTATCAGTGAATTGCGTATTTCATTTCTGCCAGCTTATAAGCCACTCCTTTTGGATTTTTACCAAGAAGAAATAAATTATTAAAAAAATAAAAAAATCACTCCTCCAGAGCACACAGGTCTTGGAACTTCTCCCATAGCAAATTTCAAGGAATGTAGTACTCTCCTCAACACCTGACAATCTTTTTTCAGTGTTGAAATGCCTAGATTTTGGCAAGCTTGACTCCCATTACCTTCATGCACAGAGAAAACACTCCGCCTGGTCTTAGGTCAGAGCTTTTCTGTTTTGTTTTTCCTTTTCTTTTTTTCACCTCAATTTTGTTTTAGTTAGTAATGAAGCTGGTTCTTAAAAACACAAAAATGTGGCAGCTTGGAGCAGACCAAAATGGAATATATCCTCAAGCCACCAAGGAAATGCTGGCTGACATCTTAAAATGTCTGCTGCTTCAAAATGCCCCACACATAACAAGAAATGCCACTTTGGCTCTACTACAAGAAAACCATTTTGGCTTCCTGTTAACAGAAAGACATAAATGAAGTAAGCCCAGGCTCTCATTGCAATCAGTCACATTTGTACCAAAAAAGCAAAACAAATAAAAAAGGCAAAACCCCAAATTTTAACCACAGTACATGGAGTTCTTCACATAGAAATATGCTTACATGGATTCTCTTGCTACTTTAAGAGTTAAAAAATACAAGTTTTTATGTTGTGTCTGTAATAGGCGTGTAAGCTTACAGGCTCACACAATGGATGTAGCATGCCCATAATTTTTCCTAGTTAGAAATCATGTTAAATTCTGAAATTCCACATAGTTTCAAATCAAATACCACCTCTTTTCTTCCCTTCCCTCCCTGGGGGTCCCAAAGCAGCTTGGTTTCTCCAAAAATAAAATTGTTGGGTGAGGGGGTGGGAGGGGAGGTTGTAGCACATCATTTATTCCTGTTTAGTCCTGTTTCAGGCAAAACCCAGTGTTGAGTAAATCATCAGAACAAGATGCAGAAATTATTCACAGTCCCCACATGAAACCTCTCCCATCTTAGGAAAGGAAATGTGATCCCAGCTCACTCTTGTAGCTCATGAGATCTACACCACCAACACAGATTCTATTTCCAGAAAAGCCACCAGAGACAGGGTGCAGAAACAGCTAAAGTTAGATATTGTCATTAGTTACTCCAAAATCTGTGCTGCTGGACCAATGTGTGCACCAATACCAAAAGGCTTTACCGACAAAGGAATAAGTTTGCACGTGCACACTTCCATCCACACACTTTCTCCTGAAAAAAAGTACACAAAACAAATCCCATGAGGCAGATAGTTAAAAACTTTTAGACATGCACTAGGGATGCACGCTTTCCCTACGCTATGAGTCAGTAGTGCAGGCCTTCAGAATTCAGGCCAACAGATGCCATTTACCCCAAGCATCACTGAGTGGAGCACAGAGTTGTCGAAGTTTCTCCTGCTGAGGTGACTCCCCATTGCATCCACTGTTTGTAGCTGTCGGCTTCTGTACACTTCTTTCTTCGACTGTGGCTTTCACGCTGCTGCGCAGCCTGTTGTGATGAATCCAGCACCAGGTCAAAACCGTCACATTAATTAGCAGTGCTGGAAGATGAATCCTATTTTACTACAGTTTTCACTTCACATTTCCCAAACTTGCCATTTGTTTTGAGTCTTAACAGTAGCTGAGGAGAGTGGAGATAGACTCCTAGCATTGCACTTGCATAAAACCCACACATTTGTTTTCTTGAACACATAGAAATTTGTTAAAATAACAACTGCATTAAAGTAACCCTGTTCAGGACCTTTCTGTAATTTTCAAAGACGATGATACAGCGCTTACTCTGCAGGTTTTCAAAAACTCAGCAGTTCAACAATAAGTATCTACTCACCATCTGAGAGTCATTTAAAATCTATTTTGGGCTACGTAACCTTATCAAAACCAATAGCAGAGTTTGGGCAGTTCAAGGACATTTGTCTGTATTTGGGAAACCTGTTTTGTACATGCTTAGAAAAGCACAGTGTGAAAACAGCCAACACAGCACGTGCAGGCCACATAGTGCTTTCCTGTGTATAGTGCAAATCTACTTCAGCAAACAGAGTTGATTAGGACTTTGCTCAGAACTGCAAGGCACTGACCAGCCTGGCTCAGTTCTACAGGCTGCTTAAGCACGTGCTTGTTTTCAAGATCTAAGTGGAGATGCTTTTGAAGAAAAGTGGTGATTACATGTTTTGTTTCATGAAAAACTGAATGGTTGGCACCTGCAAGAGAAAATCTGAAGTGTACATTCAATTTGACCTCCATTATTTATCAATTATTTAGCACCAAGTAGTTAAAATTGAGATGGACTAAGCAGCTTAATCCCTACACTCCTAACTTCCAGTTTGTGCTCAGCAGTTAATTGACATCCTGTCAAATTCAGGGGTTATCCCTCTCCCACCTATGCATCTGCTTTGAAGAATTTCCTTCAGGAGCAGGACACTCACAGAAGTCCAGTGTCTAGAAGGTCTTCTGGGAACAGTGAAAGATAAAAAAAACTTAAAATGGGCTCAATTTTCAGGAAGCGATTACTCTCAACCAAGTTGTAACAGGTATTGAGCTTGCTTAATTTCTATCACCTTCTAGTTAGAATTACTGAAATGATGAAATCACCGCTCATATGACAACCTTCTGAGAACAATAATAGCTTTTTAACCAACCTGGGTTTTATATCTGCTTCCCCATTTAGTCATTGTCACCCACTTCCAGATCTCAGCTAACATTTGTTCCCCACCAGCAGATTAGCCCTAATTATTAAGTCCTGACCCAATATCAGCTCTTACCCCTCACACTCCTAAACCCTATTATACCTGAGACAGTGATGCTATCCAAAGCATAGCTCTGCTTCTGCATTCAACCAGCCCATTTCCCCTGACCCTCTCCCATTAAAGCCTATATCAAAGGAGCCTACATTCTTCCTCTGATTGTAGCTTACTGTCTGCTTCTCAGTTCTTACACTCCGCACAGCCTTAACTGCAATTTTTTTATGCATTGAGACATAATTCCATGTCTCTATTTTAATAGGAAAGCTGCTGAGTGTTAAAAATGCAATATCAACAGTCAGACATCACTACACAAGTGGAAAAGATTTCACTTTCCCATTAACACTATTAACTTGTTTTCTCAATCAAGCAGTGAAAAAGCATATAATATACAAAGACTGGTGACTATGGCTGCATCTGTATAGTGTATTTTGCTTTAAAAGGTAGACTGTGTTGAAAACTAATGGCAAAGAATATCTTTACGAAATAGCCAACGGAAGTGAAGATTGCCACAGTTCCTGTAGTGGCATTAATTTGAGAACAGTGGGCTAACTCTTGCTTTTCAAAATTCAGCAGTTTTCAAAGTTCCTCATACTTGTACACATGCAGAAGATGTGAAGGCAAAAAATCCAAACCTTGTACTGAGGACAATGAAGCCAAAAAGTTATGAACCTGCAGCAAAACCTCTTAACACTTATTTCTGTTTGCCCAGAGGGAAATCCAGGCATTTTATAGAAAAGTGCTTTTCCTGCCCTAAACTGTACAAATTTTCTGCATCTAAAACTCAAAGCTGGAAATACAGAAGAAAAAGTTAGAGCAGATGTCCAGCGGAATCTCAGTTATAGAGTCATTACTGTGATTCATAATGGAACAAAAAACAAAGAAGGATCTCAAGTTGACCTGTAAGCACTCTCATCTGGGTGGGTCTGGTCCATGTGTGCCTATCTACATTAGGAAATACAGCATATATAAATATATAAATAAAACATATATACAGTAGTCACATTCATATAAGCCAGAAAATGACATATATTTACAAAAATATTTGCAGCTATATTTTACACTTTCAGGTCCACATCAAGATTTCAATTATTTAACTTCTGCCTTGTGAACTTGATCACCTTCCCAAGTAGGAATCTAGGATGAACTTGTACCTTATATATTCGCAATTGTCAAAAATAAGAAAGAGAAAATAATCTTCCAAGGAATTCTGCCCAGTCCATAAGAAAAGTTGAAACTTATTGAAGCATTAGCTGCCTCACTGAAGAGTAAATACATGTTAGCAAACACTGAGATACCTTCTCTTCTTCATGTAGAAAGCCAGTACCTTGGTCTAGTCCATAAATAAATTTGAAACTCAGAAAACATCAGGCAGAGCACAAACTGGATGCCTGACAGCTCTCTGTAGTATAAACTCATGCGTAATTACTATTCTATTTGTTTCAGTTGAAACTGGTAGAGTGGTGAAAGTGAATGAATGTAGAGATGAAAATGCATACATCAGGTTACCTTACAGGGTAAAAAGGTAGAGAGTAGACTACATAATTCTGTTGGCATTGCTGTAGCTTCCTTTAACAGTAAGTTATGTGTTTAAAACAACCCCAAGGATCTCACATTTATACAGTTCATATTATACAGTTCTGTGATTTCCAGGAGTTGGACATATTCAATTTACTTCTCCGAAGATGGAAAAACATTTCTTTGCTGCTTCACGAAATAGTCTTCTTAGGTATGCAGCCCAGGTTCGGGCACGCTTTTGTAATTTGGGGGATTTGCCCTTTTGACATGAAATAAGTTTTGCAAGAGAAATTAAAACTTTGGAGAAGGGATTGTTTTCCTTTCAAAGAACACTTGGAAAAAACAAACCTCAAAATGCAGCAGTTTAAAGTGCCTGTATGTGAAGTCCCATGGGGAAAAATCTTGCCATGAACCATTGAACCCTGGCCTCAGATAGCACTTTCAGCAATAGGCTGTGGAGTCATCTCCTGCTCCTCGCTATTCTCTGTGGACACGTCCTGGACCTCCTGCTGCTGATAGATATCTTGGACCAGCATGATGTTTGTGTTCCTCCACTCTCTGTACTTCATTGCCGTCAACTTTGGGTCTTCTAGCAACTGGTTAATTGTGGCCAGGTCATGTTCCTTACACTAGGAAGAGAACAAGTGGTTATTTCCCACAGAAACTGTCAAGCTCGTTGTCCGTAACAAAAACACTTTGGGAACATTAGAGAACCATGTCACAAGGAGATGGCCAATTATCCAGCCTCTTGGCAACTTGTTCCCATTTCTAGAATCTAGATCATCAATGTGAAGTCCACAGCAGAAATTCATCCCAGTTGAAGGCAAGACTGTGACTTCAGGTAGTTTTTTTGTTTTATAGGATTCTTTGGAAAACTTCATGAGAGAGAATTCTTGTGAAAATTAGACATTGTTACGCTGTCTCACAACAAGCTAGTACTTGCGTGATAGACATAACAGCATGTATTTCTATAGTTCACACCAGTTCCAGCCTTCTCAAAAAATACTTATTCCCTGATAATATTATAAATGGCTCTTCTCCGAGAGCTAGACAGAAAATAATTTTGGATGTAATTCACGCACCGGCAGTAGAGTTTCTGGATGGCTAGAGCACATGTGGCTGCTAATACATCTACAGCCAGCTACTACTAACAAATCTGGTCTCTACTTTTAAACAAGAGCAGCTCAGACCATGTATTGCAGGCACCCTGGTTCAATCATGAGACAAACAGTTACTGATACGGGGAGACTGAGATCCTGTATGTCACAGAATCACAGAATGGTTGAGGTTGGAAGGGACCTCTGGAGGTCATCTGGTCCCATTCCCCCTTGCTCAATCAGGGACACCTAGAGCAGGCTGCCTGGGACCACGTCCAGATGGCTTTTGAGTATCTCCAAGGATGGAGACTCCACAGCCTCTCTGGGCAACCTGTGCCAGTGCTTGGTCATCCCCACAGTAAAAAAGTGTTTCCTGATGTTCAGAGGGAATCTCCTGTGTTTCAGTTTGTGTCCATTACCTCTGGTCCTGTCACTGGGCACCACTGAAAAGAGCCTAGCTCCATCTTCTTTGTACACTCCTTTCAGGTATTTGTATCCATTGATCTCCTCACATTTTCTGACATAACAAACCACTTTGCTTTTCCAGCTCTTAGTGCCTATCCATGGAGTGGATAGAGAAGCCCTATTTAGCAGCTACAATTTCTTAATGGAGGCACCGTGCTGCAGTAACAAGCCTTTACTGCTTTTGCCTGGCTCCATCCCCCTCAGTCTGTGTGTTAAAGCAATGGAACAGTTCTCATCATCTTCTCCTGCTGCCACCCGTTTCATCATGTCTGAGGACACTGTGGTAGTGGCTGCCTTGAAAACACCCTGAAAATACTCCTACACATTCACAACACTTCCCCGATAGTAGCAATCAGCTGCTTACACATCCATATCCCACTACTACTCTAATGAACTATGAACTACTCTAATGCCTGTGATGCCTGAGCTACTTTTGAAACAGAAAAGCTTGTTGAACTGTTGGTTTACACAGGTCCTACCCTCAAGACCTAGTGCCAGCCCTTGTAAGAGGGCTTCTGGCATCGATGCAGAGATATGTGCAGTTAGTCTAATAGAAGAGGAGATAGGGAGGTAGAAGGGACAGAAGAGTATTCCCAGTGGACAAACTTGGTGGCAAAAGACCATGCCGTGGAATTTTTCTGTAGCACTAAATCTATTTCCCACATTCATTAAGACTGCGATGCATTTGCACACAGCTTCCCTCTCTTCCAAACTATCCAAGGCATGTTTTGTTAATGATATATTGTGACAGCAACATCAATCTGTTGTTAAAGACATGGAGTCAAAGGTCCAAAATTAAAATTGCCACTGAACCTTGCATAAATCACTTGTCTCAAACTAATAGGGTTTTGATTAAAGCAGAATAAATGTGGATCATACGCAAAACTTCCCTGATTTTTAAGTTTCCAATAGATCATTTCCAATTATCTCATGTCTCATGTCATACGTTAAGAAAATTTACTTTAAAAGCACATAATCCCACTGATGCAAAGAATGTGGCCCTTTCCCACTGCAGGCATTTGCCTTTCAGACAGGCTAACTTAAACACTGCTGTGTACAGAACTCTGTATCTGTGTGAAAATGTCTGTGCTATATTTGTTTTGTCAATACTCCAATTTCTTAGTTTGAAGAAAGCAAAAAAAGATCAACACATTTTATACATTATGAACACTCTAAAAATGTTTTTTTCCATATTAAATGCAAGTGTTAAAGAAGTCTAAGGTTATAAACACTACTAATAACAAGTTACACAATACTCCCGTGCTAAATCAGTGCAGAGCTGTCCTCCTTGCTCATGTCTGGCAGTAAGGCTTCTAGGCTTTCATTCAGCTTCATACTAATGAAATTGATTGTCCCACAAGATACAACTGCTTTCTACTAACTGGCTCTTAGATTTATTAAGTGAGGCTCCCATTGGGGTAAACTGCAGTATGTTTCTATATCTAGCTTCCTGTCCCATTAAATAGGAAGAGTTTTTAAGCAAACTTTCTGTTATATGGTGGGCTCACTTTACTGCTGATGTAGGTGAATACGGCCATAGTCAGTAATGTCACTGAAGAATCTGTGATGCTGAGGAGAGATTTCACCATGTCTCATACAGACCCTAGAAGCCCTACAGCAAGGAGAATGCCCATATTCCCACTTGTCTTTTGAATTGTATCTTTAGGAAGTTTAATACAGGCCAGGGTGCCACAGCCAAGCTCCTCTTGCCACTAACAATCAATTCAGTGATTGTGCTGGTAGGAGAGGTTTTTCATGCATTTCTCCAGCGTATCATGCCTGAAACCAAACACATGCACTTGAAATAAGATACTCAATTCCTGCTTCTAATGCATACAAAAAGAAACAAGTGAAGCTCCAGGTTTGCATTTATTCATTCTTCTCCTTGCAATTTAAGTTTTATGGTTAAGCTTTCTGTTTCCCTCAGTACCACTCAGAAGCAGGCTTTGAAATCCCGTGACACTTGAAATTATGCTGGCAAGTAAACAGCCTCATAAATCCGCTTACTCCAGATAGATTTACTGGCCCTTTCATGGAACGTCCCCTGAACCCCTCCACCCCTCCAGTTCATGATATGTTTCCAACATAAAAGCAGGATGCTTTTGTTATTAAAAATATTTTAGTTACAGGAGGTCTTTACAATAGCTTTGGCACATCCTGTACATTCTCCAATAATCACATAAGGAAAACTTTTTTTGGCTCACGGTCATTTTCATGTCCTTTATCATCAACATTCTTTGTCCGCTCTTCCTTTTTTAAGGCTCCCCTGTTTAGTGCATTCAGCTGAGCTTGCACATTTTCCAGCTAAGAGAAACTTTCTTTATTAAATTTTCCAAATGGGCTGGAAGGAACTTCTGCAAGAAAAGTCCCTTCTGAACTACTGGCTCTGCTTCCAGTTCAGGTTTAACAACAAAACGCAGATCAGTATTCAGAATGAAGTAGAAAACAATTCCAAAAACTTAACCAAATTCTCTGGGGCTTTAAGTAAATATGTAATTAGAATTTGGCTGAAATCTGGGCTTACTTCTTTTTTCAGCCAAACTGTTTCTTTCTCTCAGGCTTTTTCTTGGCTTGCTCTGAGACCTCACCTTTAACGTGCTGTTCAGCATTCGAATCTTGTGGAGTTTCTCATTAATGGAGGGGTTTTTGCTACGTTTGATAAATGACTTTCTAAGCTCCTTCTTCGTTGACAGCCGACGATCACCAATGGGAGACAGGCTTGCTTGTTCTAATGACTTGTAAAGTCGCTCCATCTCATCATCATCACCACATTTTTCCTGATCTGCAAGGAGAAGAACAAATCGCGTATGAGAACGTGAATATGGCAGCAGATAGCAGAAATGTTAAGTTCAGCCACCGGGAAGGCTCTTAGCCAAGTCAAAAGCTAATGGTATTAGAGTTAAAACTAAGAGCAATTTTTAGGGTAATTTATAGCGTAATAATGCACATGAAAAAGACATACTACCAGATTCAAATGTTTTTAAGCATCAGGTCATGATTGAAACAGATACAAGCGTGTATTTCCACTGATAGAGTGCCACTTTAATGCTCTGAACATATCACAGACTTTGATCAACTGTCACTGATGCTACATTTGAATGAACACGAGTTTGATAGTATCTACATCCATTCACCTTTCCCTGCATGCTGCACAGAGTGAATTACATTTCTACCTGGCAACTCACAGGTCAAATTCTATTTGGTATACCAATTCACTGCCAGGTTTTGGTAATTATTGAAACTAGAGTTTAAAAAAACTGAGCAATGAAATTAAACATTTCAGGGGCCCCAAAAGAAGATCCCTTGAAAACAGATTAAAGCAGGAATCCTTGGGGCATCTGATGCCTAACCCCTGAGTTTCACAAATTGAAGCACAGAATTTGGTTATGGTGCCTCACAAGCCTTGATTATCTCCACCTTAATTATTCTGATGGGTCCCAAGATGCAGCACCATGTTTCACAACAAAGAGGGAAAGAAAGGAAAAGCTAGTAGGCAGCTGAGAATGCAATAGCATAAAGATAAAAATTGAAGCAAAGACATTTTTCAAAATAAAACAACTTATAAATGAACAAACTAAAAATGTACCAGACATACACAGGGTCATTTTGGCAGAAGGCCTTTTTCAGTGACAGACTGCACAACTCACTTCTTGTCCCTCAGTCCACATTGCAAGAAAGGAAAATCTTAAAGATACTGGTGTTTTCAGGGTGCTAATGAGTCCTTCAAGATCCTCTGGGATAACATTTGTTTTTATTTCACTGGGGATAGTATTGGTGATTCTTCTCGACTGCAGTCCTCCATGTGCCAGTCAAACTGGCTGAGCACTTTTTTCATTTACGGAAAATCAACTTCAGGCAGCCAACACTTTTTGAACAAAAGGAAGAAATCCTTTTTTTCACTCATACTGCAGCAAAAGGACTTCTCCAACATGTCAGCACACTGAGGCTGTCTCTTATCTTTTCCATGTTTTAAAAAGTCAGCATCCTCCTACACTTCTGTTCTTTCTAAATATTAAGACTAAAAGAAAGGTTTATGATATGCTACAAATATTTGCCTTCCCTATGTTGCTGGCCTTTTTTTCACTACTTTGTGATTATAAAAAGCCTGCTGTAACTTAACAAGAGCTAAATATAACTTCCAACATTGGTACAGTGCTGGGGGAGGAAAAGGAGAACTGTTGTATATTTAACAAGCTTCAGGAAATAGAAAAAAAATGCAAGTGTAAGGCATAAAACATGGCAGTAGTATTTCCTGAAAACTGTCATCTCGTGCCATGAGGCTCGCAATTATAACCAATTTCCTGCCTACTTTCTTGGGATGAAGCAGCTGTTTGTTTCATTAGCCATCTCCTGCACAAGACTGGCTAAGCTCTACTGTAGACATCACCAACCAGGACTGTACACACTATCACTTTCAGAGATAAACTGACCTTTATCAGATATCCAAGAAAGAGTATAGAAGAAGAAAAAAAAATTGCATTGATCCTGTCCAGTGACTTTAAAAACAATCAAGCCATGGGGGACGTAAGGTCCCTGCTCCAGGTATTTTCTGAGGTTAACCTATAGTGCTCGTCAGTGTCCTAAAAGGGTTAACAAAGCAGCAAGTGTGAGAAAACACCCTCACTAAACACTCTGCTTCCATGCTAAGTGCTCTGATGTCTTCCATGCACTTGTGGGTGAAGGTGACGAGGACAGTAATACTCAGCAGAAGAAGTTGAGGAGGACAGTAATACTCAGCACAGAACAAGATGGAGCCAAAGTCAGAAAAGCCCTGCCAAAGGCTCTCAGATGACGCACTTGACCAACAATACGCACTCAGCTCCTGCATTCTTTTGAGATTGAAACCTTAAACACCTCTCCTATTTCTTATTCTTCCACCACTCTCACCCCCAAAAGATTGATCAGGGTCAGGTAATTACAGAGGGGAAGGAATACACGAGATACTTCAGATCAGGTGGATGAAGGGAGTGACAATGGAGCAGCTAAACGGGATTTCAGGAAACAGCTGGAAAACAAGCATGAGTGAAACCTACTGGCTTTGTAGAGCCAGGTATGAGTTATATAGTACTTTTTTCTCCATCTTTGTGTGCACTGATGAGCAGCGAACTTCTCCCACAGCATTTAAAAGACAACAAAGCAGTATCTTAATACTGTGTTTTTGTATAGAAGCAGATACTGTTGCTGTTGACAAAGAGTAGGTCTGCCAATAAACCTCTAGAAATTGAGGCCAGACTGTCTGATACCTGTCTGAACTTTCACCTTCACTGTCATGAGTTCCCCTGAGCCTAGCTCAGAAAGCAAAAGCCCATGCTTTGTAGACTTGAAGCTGCCACTGAACACAATAGATAGATGCTGTAAATCCAAAAGGAAGAGAGGTAGTGGGGGAAAGGGAGAGGCATTATGCCTAGAAATCAAGTAACAAGCCCAATAAAATGATCTGTGATAAGAAAATGTATTTCTCCTCACTCACACAATGGTGCATTACAGTATTTCACAAGCCTCTTAATGCCATGAAGGTAAATGAAGAAAGCACTACCGGTAGTTTGCTTGCTTGTTTTCCCCACAAAACACCCAAGAGAAAATTAAGGTTGGATAACAGAGATAAAGCAATGTGACTCAAGGCTTAAATACAGACTGGACTTTTTCTCCAGCTTCAAACATTCACACAGCACATTTTCCCAGAACTTTGTATTGCTGAACTCCCTTGCACCTGGAGTCAGAGCACTGGCCTGCAGATAATCAAGTGTCTAACAGAAGCACAGGCATTCACAAGTTCTGTATATTTAGGCTTCAGTGATTTGGATTCCTCCTGTGAACCCTGGGCTGTCTAGACCATACTACTGAATTGTTACAATATATTTGCTTTCCATTACAACGTAAAAATTTACATAAAAAGCACATAGTGCACAAGATCAGGCCCCAGTGTAAAAATGAACAGATTGTCTGTGTCAGCCTCCCAAAGACAAATGTACCACCCCTACTCTGAGCTTTATTAACCTCCAAAGGTTTGTAATGATGAATACATTACGCTGACAAAAATTCTTAAGAACATGGACAGGTTGGGCCCCACTAGCACTGCTCTGGAGTGAGTCTCTCCATCCGGGCCACACAGCTAACATCAGGCATGTTCAAAGTCACTTCAAAATATAATATTGCAAATTATCTCTTCTACCGGTACTCTTTAAGCTAAGCACTTTCCGTCTCAGGCACGCAAGTTCAGAAACTCAAATGCTACTACAGCACTTCTTTATCTCATCCTATTCTAGAGATAAAACACATTCAGTTTTCTCTCAGGACCTACTAAAGAATTAGTGGTAAGGAACAAATGGCAACAGTGGAAGGATATTATATATTGTGTGCTTTTATGAGCATGTACATGCACACAGGAGAATGCTTGCGTTGTGCACTTTTCCCTTCCCTTGGCAGTGTTAACTATAAGCAATTCTGTTGAGTGATGCCACAGGAGGGATCAGTCTTCCTGGGCTGCTGCGTAGCGCCCTTCACTCACAAGCCTTGCAGCCTGCTAAACCTTCATAGCACTTCTATAAAAATTATATAGTATTGTATGGCTCTCAACTTTGTCAGACTCAACAGTGGGAGAAGTGGAAAAGAACCAGTGCTGATCTGAGGAAAAGGGAAGTCCTGACCTGAGCTATTTTAACATTCAAGAGAAAGAGACCGTCTAGGTTGGGGTGAGGAGAATAAAGTAATATTTCAGGCAAGTCAGAACTTCTGACAAAATCTGTTTCAGGAGAAGTAAAACACAATTTTGTGGCTTGATGCCACTTGTCTGGAATTTCCCTCTAACGTAAAGAAGATATCACAGACAGGAGCAAGCTGCCAGATGTTCAACACGCCAGTTCTTCACCTCTTCAATTTTCAGCTTCCACTGTCCTTATGGCCAGCTTGCCACAGATGGGAGACATTAAGGTATTGAGACTCCCCACCTTGCAGCAGTAATACAGGAGCCTGCCCGAAATCTCAACTTTAATACTCTTTAAGCCTACAAAACTGACATTATCCAGAACTTTTCAAAAAGCAGCTGTGAAAAATCAAGCTGATTGTTTCCCAGAGGTAAAGATACAGAAATTGGCAATGTTTGACAGAAAGAGCATTTTGCATTGAAAACCACCTCCAACAGAACATATCTTATTAACTCTAAGCAGAAATGTAAATAGTTATTCTCCCATTCTCTAACTGAGATCTCACAGCTCTCCAACTGTGTATTAATCCCAGGGAAAAAAAAAAAATCTGCTTCTTCCTCTTATCTTTGCTACTTGTGGCTGATTCTGCCAAAACATTTGATGCCAATGGGATAACATATAGAACCAGCTGGGGACAGGAGAGGAAAAAATCATAAACCACTTTTGCCCATACCTACCTACCTACACACACCACTCCACACCCATCCATTCTGCATAGTGGTAGTTGATTTCTCAATGGGAATATGACAACATCTCAAGGAAATCACATTTTCCACAGAACAGAAAAGACAGGAAACATTTGAATTAGGAGGGCATAGCTTAGGCAAACACCTTACTGGCAAATGTAGAAATAAAGGTAGGAGACAGTGAGAGAAAATAACAGGAAAAGTGTGTTAACACCACCAGTTAGATGCTCTTGACTATAATGCTATAGCAAACTCAGCAGTGAGGGATGCCATTTTAACAAACTGTGACTGAACTGGAAACAACACAAGAGAGTCACAAAACCGTAACACCATGCTTTCGTAGTAATTTCCAAAGCCTTTATGATGAGTAGCAAAATAATCATTCAAACACAGTTTTTTCTCTCCACAGTTGTTCTTGCCATAGGCATACTTCTTGGCTAGTCTCAGCTACAATCTAGCTATTTTCTGTAACTTTTGCAGAAGGAACAAAAGGGCCAGAGCACACCAGAGAATCTGTTCTGGCTATTACTGGCACAGGCAGACTTCAGAGGGGAAAAGGATGTCAGTTCTGAGAAAAGAAGGAATTGACTGCATCCAGCTCCTATTTAACCAACTCCTTCCCACAAAACCAACCCAGACAAAATTCAAATGGTGCGTGAAAAGCTTTTCAGGTTTTTCAAAATACCAGCACACACCAGATCTTCTACCAGCTACTGTGAGCTAAGATAAAATGAATAAGCCAGAAGTGGTGCCATAAGAATTCCTTGCCAAGACACGTTAACTTCCCATGATCATAAAACCCTCAGAAAATGCAAGGAAGAAGGATGTTATTGCTGTAGTAGAAGATCCCTAAATAAATACAAACACACATTTCTCTGTTCTTATAGTAACCTCTCAGTTTCCGTGGCTTCCTTTTGTTATCATAGTTTTTGATGATGGTGGTGGTGTGTCATAGTCAGATAGTTTTTGTTCTAGCGGTTGCCAGAAGAAATACAAAGGATGGAGTTTGGCTGCAGAGTGCATCTAGTCATCCCAGAGAGGACAAGGCCAGCTTCTGGATATAGAGCACGTAGTCAGATAGTTGTTTGTATGCTCAGCCGTTTCTTGTTTGCCTTTCAGTTTCTTTGTGTCACAGGCAGCTTTGAATCCTTTGTCACTCTGCTTGTAGCAAGCTGCAACATGGAAGTATTTAATATTCCTGCAAAGTAAATGGAAACCTAATGCTGATCTCCTTTCAAAAGAGAAAACTGTTAAACTCTCCTTTTTTGTACCTTTGTCTTGCCCCCTGGTACGTAACCTCTTCCCAGTAATCAGCGCTGAGTATTAAGGCTTAGAATTATCATAACACCACCAAGAATGGCTGGAAAGTTTGTTAAAAATATCGTATGATACAGCTCCTTGCACCAGACACTTAGAGTTGCTTAGCACATTTCATTAAATACTTTTCACTGAAAAAATAATCCATGATCATTTAGTTGAATCTGTAGTTTCTCTTGCAGAGATTCATCCATTTATCTCTGAGAATTTTTTTTCTTTGTTTAACTCATTGCTGAAGTTTCTTCACTACATTTGTATTTTCACGATAAGCTGTTCCCACAAAGCCACAGCTACTCTTTCTTCCTTCTAGGTGCCAACTTTTCATGTTTTGGCCTCTGTTTCTGACTTTTGCCAACAAAAGTGCTCTTCAGTTCTCGAAAACTTTTGCCTCAGCTCCAGGGTGCTATCAGCTACAACCACAAATTCCTCATGGGGTTTTACTAAGCAGAATGTGGCCACAAAGCAGAGTGTGTGACAGGTTTTTTCTGTTCTTTCCAGGAGAAGGAGAGAGCATGAACACACATGAAGGCTCTGAGGGGAGTGGCTTCAAGGGGCACATAGCTGTTTCTGATAAGAGCAGGGCCAGCTTTACAAACACGGGACATGCGCCTTCAGGATAGATGCCGATGCAAGACAGACCTGTCTCTTCTGGATGTAGTCTCATTACTCTGAAACATGATGAGCTGCCAGAAATGCACTATTCAGAAGCATTGTAAAGCAAATAATATGGACTGCATTGAGGTATGCAGCCTTGTTTCGCATCAGATAACAAGGGTGTTTTTACGGGTGTTTTTATTAGTTATTGTAAGGAGGAGGATTTGCAGCTAGCATTTACTCCACAATTTGAACTCATCTCACAGTACTTGTGCACACCCCTGTCAACTAGCTGGAGGGGGGAATTCTTGGGGGATAAGCCACAGAACCAGAACTGCATCCTTTTTGAGAACTTTCATTTGGAACTGAATTGCTACTTTACATTAATCCTTTTTCCACCACATTCTCAAACTGAAGTAGCTTAACTGATCTCTTTGCAAATTATTTCATTTATTTTTTCAGTGGCCATTGGAAGGAGGGGGGGACACAACCCCGCACTGACGTGCTCCATCCTATCCCCATCCATACTATGCAGACTGATAAAGGAAAGAAAAATGCGTGTATGGTGTACGTCTCACTTGCTCAACAGCGGGTTATGATGCAGACAGTAACTAGTGAGGTTATGCAGTTTCCATAGTGACTGCCTCACTGAAATGATCTATTTCTGGAATTTCATCAGAGATCACCAGTGTGGCTAGAATGGAAGTGTTCTGCAATCAGGGTCAGCCATCAGCTAAGTAGTGAGCAACGGAAGAATTCATTTCCCCAGGAATATTTTTTGGAAAATTAAACCTTCTTGCAAATGGCAGGAATATACCAAAATGTGCCTTGCTTTACATTTTAATCCCTTTTTTACTGTTAAGTATTACTGAGTCTATCAAACTGTGCTTTAAATGACTATGAATATGTCATGCTAATTCTATGACCATCCATAAAATTATCTGTCAGCCTCAGGTTATGATGGAAAGCATTAACCTATGCATTATTGCAGGATTTCTGACAATACCAGAGTAACAGATTCTAAGCAAGAGTTTAGATTTCTGAAGAGCAATCACTGAACCTTGCTCCAAGGGATCTATAAGACACCATGACGTATATGGCCTACACTCCAACAATCCACTTGAATGTACCTAAAATTTCTTCCCAAAGGCATTACTTGGCCAAACTTAACCCAGAAAGTCAAATTACAAAAGGCAATGCACTTACTACATCTTTGTGACATTTTAATTAGGGACCCCATGTCTGCCAGCCCCAGCCATTTCCCTGATTACAGTGCCAGAGCTTATGGGAATTAGATTCCATGGGAACTCTCTCAAAACATCCACTCTTTTCCACCACATACAAATACTACATGTGCTCACTCTCAGTTTTGATTCTTATTGATCTTCATTGCGACAGAAGTCTCTAGCAGAGCAGCCTAAAAGATGGATAATGAAGCTAAGTTCAAAATACTCTGAAATTAATTTTCACTTTTCTTAAGATCTGTACTTCGCTCAATTTCCTTTTTTTTTGTAAAATCAGAAAAATATATGACAAACTAAAGGGGTGCTAACTATTGATATCTATCAAACAACTGGGAGACTGACAATGTAACTAATGTTCCTTATACTATCAGTTATGTGATTCAGCTCTCAGTGGCCAGTTCACCTACAAAGAAATACCTGAAGTTCCCAATGAGTCCAATGCTGTTTCTTTCCAAATTTGCGTTACCTTCAGCCTAAACTTTTGGAGGCAATGTTGTTTTGCATTGAACTGAGACTACACTGCTCCTTCAGCAAAGTACTCCAAATCTTTATAAGGAATTCGAATCATGGGTAGAGCCAATGCACAAGAACATCATTCTTTCCTTATGTATTCTCTCTCCAGGGAGCATGCTGAGTATCTTCTCATTTCAGAATATTGTATGCCAGAAACGCCTCTTGTGCTTCAACTGCTTTTAATGCAGGAAGATGCAACTTTGATCAAAAGGCAAGGCACATTGCCTCGCTGTGGTAGGAGAGTTATTAACAGCAACAATGACTAAATTCTGGAACTGTGCCACCTTTTTAATTTAGCAGTACACTTTGGTAGGAGGATATCTATGCCGATACCCATTGTCTTAAACAAAATCCAGTCTTAATGGACTTTCTGATTCAGGATTGCAGTTGTTTCCCCTTGACTACAATGAAGTTCAATGAAACAAATAGGGAATACGTACTGGAAATAAATGCAACTGCTCTTATTTTTAAAATTGGATTGACCTAATCCCACGTTCACCACTTCCTAGGTATGCCATTTTGCTTAGGGTGTCAGTTCTGTGACACACTTTCTTAAATTTTTGATTCAATCCTAACTAATAAAAGACAGTTGTATTGAAATAAAGTAATAAAAATATGTCTATGATAGGATTTAATACACAGGCTATGATCTTAACATATAGGTAAAATTTGAGAAAAGCTGTAAAGGTACTTAGCAGTTAGATACTAGGTTATACACTTAATGCACCATAACCCAAATGTTTGTTATAAATGATGTACCGCTGGAAAACTCTTCAGTGAAGACCATAAAGGAAGGAAGGGGAAAGGAAGTTGAGGAAAAATCCTAAACTCCCACAGTGTATGGCTCTGCAGACAAAAGTCTCCACTTTCATTATCTCACCTTTGGCTAGTGATCTCTGTCCTGTTGCATCTGGCACAGCTAGACAATGCGTATCCGGATCTAAAAAAGAGTTTGGGGATCCACCACTGGACTTCGGAAGCTGGATCTCCTCACTTTCTGCTGCTTCTTCAGAGTCTACTTCTGGCGGCTCATCAGAGTGAATCTGTACGCAGAAGGTTAAAGGCTGATCACCCTCTTCTGTGGCAGAGCTGTTAACTAGGTCAAGCCAGGACTGCCTCTCGGAATAAACCACTTTGGACGTCAAGGAAGAAGACGACTCTTGAGAGTTGAAAGTGCTTTCAGGAGAGGAGAGAGAACAAGATGCTTCACTTGACACCGTTGAGGTGAAAGAAGACTTCTGATCCTGCTTTCCAGGAACAAATGGAACAAATTGGGGTGGGTGAAGGGAGAGGAGAGAAAAGAAAATTGATTTTTGGAGTTATTCCTGTTCATAGGTTCTACATGTTACAGATATGCAGCTGAAATGCTAACTGACCAAAAATTGATGTAATCTGATTAATTATCCATCCAAACAAGCCTGAGGTATGGCAGCCAATCTCCTGCAGAGCAGTAGTTGCAGAACTAAGCCACAAGAAAGCCAGAGGCAAAACAGATAAAAACCTGACAATGCCTAGAAACAAAAGAAGGAAGAAAAATATTGTGTTGAATGTAGCATTACGTGCTAGGTCTCCTACTCACGCTCACTCTTTACTTTGTCTTCATTTTATTGGTCTAATCATGAGTGTGGAACGGAAAGTCTGAATTAGCCATTGAATATGAAGTTGTCTTGAAGCATTCAATAAATCCACCAATGCCATAACCACGGATAGACAGAAATGGGCACAAGCACTGAAGCACCTTCACCTTCTCAGCACACAAAGCCATTTTACCTGGTCCATTCAAGGGACTAATCATTCACCAAGGCAAGGAAGCTGGCGAGTAATATGATGCCAAGTTAATGGTGGAAAAGGAAAAACAGACAGCCATGGAGCAGAGGGCAGGATAAGGGGAATGGCACAAGATTTGTGCTGCTCATTCACCTGCTAAAATTCATTCTTCAGCACATGAATCTAGAAAGGGACACAAACATCACTAGAAACATACCAGAAATTATTAAGACATCCTAGGGCCCTCCACACTGTACTTGTCACTGTGCCTTAACAAAAGTGCTTACAACCAGAGAGGTCTCAGAGACACCTAACAGTAATCATTAGGAGCTAGGAGTGGAATGAAAAAGGATGTGGTAGATGTATAGTTCCATGTAAAGAAAGGTTGAGAGAAAGAATAAAGTTTTGAAAAGTATTTAGCTTCCCAGACAAGCAAATAGATGCCTAGGTCTTTGTCTACAGTAGGCATGTAAGTTGATTGAGTTGTACTATTATCTGGTCACCAGAAGCAACTGACACAATAAGAACTAGCACTAGTCTGCTTCTTAGCCACCAAACACCACGGAAAAGATGAGCCAAGAGAGTCAAATACACAAGTAATACATACACAAACACACAAATATACATATAAATACCCAGAAGAGGATTAATTGACAGTAATAAATAAAGTAATGGAAGACAAGGGGAGACAAAGCATGATAGTGAAGCTCTCAGCAGAAACTATCAGAAATCGTGATGAGATCATCATGATATGAAAGTCAGATTTCTTGTATCTGCTACTGCAGAAATTTACTCCTTCTGCAAATCATCTGCTACTGGCAAATGCCAGAATCAGAATACCAGACTAAATGGACCACAATTCTGGCGAGTTTATGTTCTCAATACATATGTAGAATAGATCTGTGTAAGGATTAAAACAGATGATAACTAAACTGGAAGTACTGAAAATTACTGTGAAGGTGTTGCTAGGGAAACCCAGACAAGCTCCAAACACAATAAAGGGACCATCCTGGAATACTTGTTAATAACCTGGTAAACTACGAATCAGATGTTTTCCTATAAACCAAACCAAGAGTGACAATTTTTTGGATTATGATATATAAGCTTCTGCAATTCAGTGTTGCTGTAATGTATACAACTTCCTTTTTACATTAAGAAAAAGCAAATTAGATTTGCCTTCCTGTGCTTCTGGTCTAGCTGTATCATGTAGCTACTAATGAATTCAGAAGATGAGAATGACCAATATCAGATTGTGAGTCACCATTTGTTTGTAGCACTTTCTTCACTTTTGTAAATTTTCAAAGCCATTCCTCAAAAATTGTCCCAAACACTGTGGGCACCAGACAATTTATATTGCTATTATGAGAAGTACAGCATTGTGTTTCAGGTGCGTTTTTGTTTTTATGAAGGAAACCTTCACAAATGCACCCTAAAGCAAAGGAGAAAGAGATGCTATCATAAACTACAAGTATGAATGATGAAAACACCCTTGGGAATAAAGATGACCTGAAGCATTTAATCTAAGAGATCCTATTGCAAAGACAAATTGTTGAAGCATTTCTGCAGCCAAGCAGAACAACTGAACAGTAAAACCTCTTGCTCACGTGCTGGTTTAATTTCAATTATTCAAATACAAGGAAGGAAGATGTTAGATCACACCTCTATTTTTCTGGCATTCGTCCATGTAAAAGAAAGTGCGACTGAAACAAATACTGTGCCTCACTGAGTGGAATATATTTTTGTTTTCATTTTCATTCTGTGTTAAATTAAAAAAATTTGGGTGAGAATAAAGATGACTGCCAGCCAGAATGTATTCCTCTTTCTCTACATGTGTGTTGTGGGGG
>Ga0065711_1030260_pt1 | contig 33117 bp, 28 predicted proteins | sample Hoacrofraction12_FD_59098 | JGI IMG/M metagenome (GOLD analysis project Ga0065711, IMG submission 59098) | Hoatzin crop microbial communities from Cojedes, Venezuela - Epithelial fraction 12 v2 (version 2) | ecosystem: Host-associated > Birds > Digestive system > Esophagus > Crop | place...
TTTTTTTTTTTTTTTGGGGGGGGGCGGGGTGTGGATAAAACTACCTCACAACTGAACCGAACCAGTTCTTGTGTTCTCTTTCAGAAACTGACGAGATTATACTTAAGTGGCTGACCAAAAGTTTCTGTTGGAAGCAATACAACGATTAGCCACTGGTTAAGCTACTGAAGAACCAGAAGACGAGGGCCACTCTCTTCACTTCCTCTCAAAATCCATTAGCATCAACCTCAATCAATTCTCTTGGTTGAACTGTCCTGACGCCATGCAACTTACCCAGTCCTTCCACATTTCCTTCTCTCCCCGACAGCAGCTTTGTTTTCCATCTACCACTCCTCATCCTCCTCTCCTTCAGGGGTCCTGGATACAACTGCACTGTAAGCAACTGCTTTGGCTTCCAAGTCCTTTTTCAAAAGGCACTGGGACATGACAATGTTTTAGGAAATGGATCTGCTGCTGTTTCCATGCAGGCTACCAAAGACTGAAGCTGCAACCATCAGAATGAGCATAACCTGTCCCTTCTTGGGAAGGGAACTGTTATAGCAGAGGAGATACTGAATGCACTGCCAATGCAGAGCTGTCCCTGGGGATTAGCCAACTTGCCCTAACAGCTCAGGGAAACCAGTGATTTTTGAAGAGAAAGAACTGATATTGCTGTACAGTCAAGTACTGCCATACTGCTCGACTTACTGAGAGTTAACAAACATCACTAATCATTGAAATTATTAGTTTATATTGATGTTTCAAGACAGGGAATTCAAGACTACCCCCAGAGTGGCAACAGACCGCACTCCAGCTCATGATTAGTGAAGCTCGAGCCCAAACTCAACTTACGGCTTTGTTAGGACTTGAGTCTACAACAACCAACTTACATCACATGGAAGGTAGATATTTAAAGGAGGTTTATTGGGGCTAATACTAAATTCAAACAGCCACAAGTTCATTTTCCATGTTTACCACACCAACTGTTGACAGAAGAAGTCTCAGTGGAAAATCCAAATTTTCATTTCACCATGACTTCCTGAAACGTGACTACAGATTTCAATATTTGGCATTTGATCTTCAGAGAGAGATATCATGTTTAAGAACATTATACCAAATACATTTAAATCATGACTCAAAACCAAAACAATTTGGAAGTTTTGAAACATAAAGCTGTTAGTATGAAATTAGCTTTTATTTTTTACCTCAAAATAAATGCACATTTATCATTTATTCAGATGAAAACTGAAAAAGGGTATCTTAGACAAGAGGGAACCTTAACAGAGCAAGTATCACAACCATCCTCAAGTTCCTTCTCCTGCTGTTGCCCAGCTCTGTTTGGCTAAAAATACAAGCTTGATTTTTTTTTTTCCTTGTCAGTTTGGTCAATTAAAAGAAACACTTGAAAGCCCCCAAATCAGAAGTGGTATAAAACAAAACCAGGTACTCATTCTCATTAGAATTCAGGTCCATGTGTTGCCACACATTTATATAAAACTTTCACTACGTGTTGTACTAAATAGGATTTAGTAACCTCTTCTGCAGTTTAGCTCTTGATATCTTGGTACGAGAAGTCAATGCGCAAGCATGTCAGAAGTCAACGCTATAGTGTAACTACAGTATAACTCTACCAGGGCTTCTAAACACTGTTCACCAGAGTGATGTCTTATAGTTGAATTTCAGTTTCAGCAGGTACTTCAGATTTACCTGAGCAACATCATACACAATATATCTGGGAAGAACGTTAAGGAATAATTACAGTTGTTGATATTAGTAACACAGAAAAACCTCAAAACATAGTCAAACTTCACCTTTGAATTTAAATTACCATACAGATGCCTGTGTGATTCAGCAGTTCTAACAGCTCAAACCACACATCTTTAAATTTTACTTTTCTTTGGAAACAAGCAACTAAATCATATGGAGAATTAACGATGGCTCAGCAGGAATCCCGAGTGACAGACAGGTGAACTGACTTAGATACCGGGCTGTAGATCTTGAATATTATTTTTTGTCAGCCAGAGCTGTACTGCACAACATCTCTCTTGCTATCTACACAGTGGAGCAACGTAGCCTAGATGAGATCTGCAGTTACATACCTGGCATCTACAATTATAGTTGTAGCTCTATTGCTACCTTCCAGCACAAAGTCATTAATGTCCTGTTAATTTCCTGCTAAAAAAACCAAACTGTAATCACAGAGAAGAGCTCTACACTGGTTGGCAGTGCTTGCACATTCTACGACCGTACCATTTTATTTTTTCAGAAGACAGTCCCAGCTCGCCTATTTGTTTCTCAATGCTTTAGGCCTCAAACTTACCTCTAATCCCAATTTTAGATGAAAACCATCTCGACTAAACACAGTATAAACCAAAATGAATGCACATCATGTTACCTCCATTAGCTATTACTAACTGTATTATATTTTATCATCTGATCAAGATAGATGCTATATTTCAGAAAATTCAAGATAAAAACAGTATTGCCATGAGTTCTGTTGCTGAGACTGCTTGTAAGATGAAAACAGCTTACCAAGAGAGAAGACAGTTTCTACACAACCCAGAGGTCATATTTATGAGTTACTTGTTTCACTGGTGGTGAAGAGATTGTTCTGGGAACTTAGACATCACTTAATTCTTATGACCTCTTATGAATATTGAGCATACATTCATTTGAGGGCACTTCTGCCTAGCAAGAGGCTTAATGGCTATATCTCTGATGGGCATCTGAGGTTTACCTCAATACTTGCAAAGGGTCTGAGGAACACAAGCTGTGTGATGAGAGACTCCATCCAGCCATAGAACTAGCTCCCCCACCTCCTCCTGGCCAAGCTGGCCAGCCACAGCACCACGAGGAAGAAACCAGACTGGAGTTATGTGAAACCCCAGGCTGCGTTCCCCTGCCCTTGTCCTGGCTCATCTCTGGGCAAGACACTACTGGCCAGTGTTGCCTGGCCACTCCAATGCCTTCAGATAGTGACTCTTCCTGTTAGGGCAACAGCTATTCACTATGTGTATCGTTTCCTTTTTTGCAGGATGATGATTTAAGTGTGACAACTGTAAAATCATCTGCCTTGGAGAAGAGACTCTAAATTGTCTGCCAGTACTCCAAAGCAGATCTAAAAGAAACAAAACACAGTGTGCCAAAACTCCCAAGCAACATTAGCGAGGTCCTGCTAAACTCAGCAAACACTCAAAACACAGCGTGCAGCCAACATCCTAACAAAGGATACTCATTATACAGAAGACAGGTATCATTAATTCCTGTTGAGATCCCATTCCCTAAGGGAACCTCTACACCACCAAGTGTGGTAGTGGCTGTGGGATCAGGTGCAGTTTTGCCCAAGCCTAGAAAGGGAAAAAACATTAGTTACAAGTCTAGAAGGCAAACACAGACTTTGCACATGAAGAGAATGATGCAGCCAGCCAAATATTACTTAACATATATTTTAAATGCTGACCAAGTGCAAAAGTGTCTTAAAAAGAACACAAAGGATACAGCCTGTTTATTCAATTCAGCATCACCATACTTATGGTACTCGTACTCTGCTACATTAAAAGTGAGAATTTTAGACTTTTGGCTGTTAATTGTCTAATCTGTATGATCAAAGCTAAAACAGACCAGACATAGCTCTCATATCTTAGGTCCACTAATGAAAATATGCACATTGCAGCATCTTCAGAGAAGTATAACAAGCCAATTCTTATTCTCTTTAAACTCTTCAATACAAATCTCATTTGACATCCATAATAGAGTAGTATGTACTGAAAAAGATGCTAAATCACATTTTATTCTATTCTAGGCAACTGATTTTTTTAAGCTTCTCAAAATGAATAGTTCAAGAAAAGCCACTCATTACTGAATGCTACTGTTCTTCGCTCTCCCATCTCGGTACAGAAGATAGTCGTGATTACAATTTCTTTGGCCTGAATTACAGAGCTGAGTCTTTTCTCTAATCTTTTTCAGTGCAATATACTGATACTTTTTCGCAGACAGAAATGTAATGAGAACAGCTGTTCCATCTGAACTTTTATTCTTAGATTTTTCCCTTCTCTCCAAACTTCTAAGGCATTTTGAAAGCTAAACAATAATTCTTCTGATCTACTAAACCTCTCACTTTTCTTCTGAAAGACATAGTATTGTTATGATTAAAGCCAGTAAGAAGCTGGAGAATGCACCTTACATTTTCTCTTGTGTAATATCAAATGAAAGTTTCCTCCTGAACTTCAGGCAACACATAACTTCAGTCTTCACATTCCAAGTGTACTAACTCCCATCTCAAAACACCATGTACACATACACAGATGCAACTACAGGGCAACATTATGCAAACTCTTAAAGGAAGTACAGCTATGAAATGACTATAGTTGTCTTGGCTAAGCAGAGTGCCACAAGGTGAGTTTGCCATCAACAACACATTACCAATGACAGCTAATAATGCTTACCTTTCACACTGTGTTTTCCCTTGGGCAATTTTGTTATGTGAGAAGCATTCTTTAGCTCATACCTGGACAGCACAAAGAACACACAATAGCATTTTGCATTCATCTTAAACTACACCTTGATGAAAAAAATGTTGTGGGTTTTTTTTTTTTTTCCCAGGCTTCACTTTGTGGTGAGTTAATATAAAGTTAATTTAGATTCTACTCTTCTGGAACTCAACAGCCTTCCTTCTTTGTCTCAGTTACTAATTTTAATAATACTGGCATTTAGTACAAAATTCTAGACCTGCAACACTAATTTTTTTTTTACCCCACCAAACAGATCTCATTTCAAGAAAAAAGAAATCTTGTTCCTAAAGAAATGCAAAGTGCTCTTTCTTCACACTAAAGAAAAGGATTGCAATTTTAGTATCACCTTCTACCACAATATATTAAGAACATTCAGCAAATCTTCTTTGTACTTACATATTTCCAAGGGCAACTTCTCCCAGCAGTATTAAGCCTATGGGATCAGCTTGAGATGTGTGACAGTAGTTGGCACTCTTGGATACCATGTCTGCAAAATAGATGCCCTTCCCAAACATGTAGCCAGTCTGCAAGCAGCAAAAGAAAGAAAAAAAAAAGATTTGGACAATAATACAAAGGCAGCATTGAATCCACCTGGCTGGGCTCCCAGGAGAGCGAAGCTGCAACTGAGGGTCTCATGAACACCAGTGAGCAACCCACTCTGGACACACAACATTGCCTGCACTCCAAGAGATAACATTGGGCCCTCCCCACACAGAAATTCTCCTATTGAGGTTGTCTCCAACTGTGGCCATCACTGGGTACAGGGATGGAGGCAGCCAGAGAAGCTATCTGTTTAACGTACCACAGGAGCTTCGGGGGGAGCTATCCGGAGACCCTGCGAGAGGATACCAGCAAAGTTGGTGGTGCGGGAACCGTGCCACAGCAACTGGCGATTATGAAGCTGCTTAAATGGTTTGTAACGCTGACTCTCTCCTTCACGCTCAATCCTGAAGATCTTCAATTCAAAGGGGATAGGAGAAAAAGAACAACCAAGTAAATAAACCATTACCTTTGTGCAACTAATCAGACGAAAAAAAAAAATCATCCAGTCTGGAATATACACTAATCTGCTAGGAAAATTGATCCGAATGGCTTTTAGTATTTGCAGTTTGCTATGCCACGCTAGCAAAAAAGAGGTAGCATTGATCACACAGTACTTATTATTGATTGCTTCTCCACCTTCCCTTCTGCATTTTCACGAGACCATAGCTTTCTGAAAAACCATTCAACGAACTAAGGCTCAATTTTAGGAGATGATTACTCCCCCACATCCTTTTTGAGGCCAATTAAATTAAAATAAAAACACATCCCCAAAGACACCTCAGGAAGCTTAGACTCGTCTCTGCCTAGACTTTTCCTGTTAAATAGGAATTGGTCTATCAAACCACCCCTTCAAAGGAAACGAGATCAGCTACTCAAAAATAAAAGGAAACTGCAAACAAGTCGACTTAGAAGAGTCCATCTTTACAAACCCAAACCCCAGTATTGCCTAGCTTACATCGACGACTTTGAGATCATATGCGTTGTGAGTAGCAGCATGCGTATTTTTCACATATTGTTTAATAATCTTCGCTTCTTCTGAATCTTTGTCAACAACCTGCAAAGAGGCAAACAACAGAAGTTTGTTTAGCTGGCTTCTTATGACATAATGGCATCCACCACATGCTTGCAACTCCCCAGTTTAAGCCTCCTTTATCATTTAGGTGGAAATTTATTCCCAGTTAGAGAAGATGCACAGGTATACAGACAGCACTCAGTCACAGACTATTTGAGACAGGAAGGCACCTCTGGAAACTGAGACGATTTCCAAATCCCCTGCTCAAAGCAGAGTCAGCTAGAAGAGGTTGCCAAGGGCTGAGTCCAGTCAGGCTTTCAACACCGCTAAGGATGGAACCTCCACAGCCTCCCTAGGCAACCTTTTCCAGTGTTTGACCACCTTCTCAGTAAACAAACAAACCAACCCAAACCAAACACCATCAACAACAAAAGTTTTTTCTTTTGATTAAATACAATTTCCTGTATTTCAATTTGTGCCCATTGCCCCACGTCCCTGGAAACCACTAAGAAGAGTCTGACTTCTTTACTCCCTTCCCCCATCAGGTATTTATAGACATTGATAAGATATCTCATGAGCCTTCTCTTCTCCAGGTTAAAAAGCCCTAGCTCTTTCAGCATCTCCTCGTGCAACACATGCTCCGGTCCCTTAATCATCTCAGTGGCCCTTCACTTAACTCATGCCAATACATTTGTCCAATTACAGTTTAGGTGATCTGTTATACTCCAAACTAACAGAACATCAGCTTGTATTCACAGTCATTGACTTCTGTTTATTTCCTTTACCTTAATATCAGTTCGAAGTTTTTCATAGTTGATGTCAATCGGGTCTTTATCTCCATCCTCATTTCCACCTCTGAGAAGGCTGTAAGCAACCTCAATATCAAGCAAGTTGTCCAACATCTGCACTTTAGCCTGAAGAATTTAAAGAGGTTATTTTCTTTGTGCCTTTGACGTGTTCAGAGTAACTCTGGAATACCCCAAATTATAAAAGTATATGTGAATCACTGGCCACACAACCCTGCCTTTTTTAAAAAAAAAACCCAAACTTAAATATATTAAAATACACACACATATACATAAATAGACCATAATCTATAACATATATCTTCTAATACCTTTTATATATAATTATTTGTATGTATACAAACATATATGCACAGAAACCAAGAAATAAAAAGATTTTCTGAAGAAAAACAAGCTTAACCTCATGAAAGCATGAAGTTAAAGTCTTAAAACCTCACAAATTCAGTGTTAAATGTCTCATACCAGACGTGTTGCCTGCAAACAACACACGGTTTCCAGTTAATACCTGAATGTATTCCAAGTTATTTAGGAGAGGTGGTTTCTTCATCCCAAAGTCATGAGGAATCAGAGTATAGAAGCGGTTGGAGAGGTCCAAGATCTGGGATTCTGAACCACTGTCAGACACTGCCTAGAAAGACAACAAGCACCAAAGAAAATTACTGAGTAAGATTAAGTCTCCATAGCAATAGACACATACAAGATACTTGAGGACTAATACACAGAAGCAGCAATACAAGTAGCATTAATGGTGAAACTCTCACAGAACTAAAAACCGCAATTCTATTTCATTGTTTTCCAGTAAGTAACAGTACTTGCACAGAAATACACAGAATTTTTGGTATAAGAAAAATCTAATGGGGATTATGTTTCTGGAAGGCAAAATAAAGGCTTCTGGATATGGAAGGGGTGCCTGTCCTTGGCAAGGTCCTGATCTACTTTAACAACTGAAGTAAAACTCCCCATATCTATGCTTTGCCATGGAGCCCGTCACAAAAAATGGGGCATGGCAGTACACTTTTGCAAGCTATTCAGGCAATACTACATAGTGATTCTTGGAATGGTCCAGATCGTGATGCGTAAATACAGTAATGTCATCAAGCCAGACCGCTTCCTGTGTCAGCCTTTATTCTCATCCTCAGACAGACTTCTCTGGGGTGGAAACATCAGCTCGCTACTAGATTCAAGACACCAGATTCATTTGCTCAACTGCCATTTATGTCTGACTCAGCCTCAAGTTTGTGCTACAAAAAGTATGAAAGACACAAGTACTGCCCAAACCGGTAGAACAGCAAAGACAACTAACTAGTCACCCATGGAAGCCACATCCTCTTCTCCAGCAAGAGAGCACAGATCTTCATTCACACAGCTCAGCATTCAGTCCACTCTGCACCCAGGACAACTTCTGAATTCCCACCTTGCTCCAACATCTCTTTCATGCTCACCTGCTGAACCTCATTGAGGATGGAGTATGCGCTCTGGATCTGTCGCTTGCTCAATTTTCCCAATGGCATCTTCTGAAGGTCAATCTGATGAAGATTTAAATGATTAAAACAGGATTTCACTACACTGAAACCACTTCAGCATTCCCTCTCTAGTTTCTAGCGAACAAATCTCTCCATCCTGGTAGGACAGACCACACGAAGAATGGAAACATTTCAGACTTGGTATTAATCTCTGTGGATCGAGGAATGATGTCAGAAGGACAGTGCACACTGCTGAGAAGACATCCTATAAACAAAGGAATACTGCAATAGGAAACTAAGCATGCACGCTAGGGCAACACAAAAACAGGGTACTAAGTGTCTGGCTAGAAGTTTAATATTGACCTGGTGCCAGATGGATTCCTCAGTCACCTCAGTAACCATCCATTTCAGGCTGGCAAAGAAGCAAACTGAATGAAATAATTTTTGTTCATAAGATCATTTGTGTCTCGAGGTACAACCTAGACACCTTCCTCCAACTTTACCCTACAATTACAAAGGCTCGAACACAAAGAGGTTATAGGCTGCTTTGTATTCATTGATGAAAAACAAACCAAAAAAAGCCACTAAGTTAAAAGCGATGTCTTGGTTGCCTGCTGATTTAATTTATATGTTGCTTTTGTTTGTCTAGAGCTAGATCTTGGGAGTTTTGGATTTGCACTAAATCCTTCCATAATTAAGGACCATCTGAATGCAAAAATGTTTGACAAAAGTCAAGTCCAATGTAGTCTGTCCTGGTTAATAGCAAGCATATGCCACTCTGTTTATTGCTGCCCTGCTCTAAACAGTGACAAGTCTCTTACAAAGATCATACACACAATGGACTCTTGACAGTAGTCACCGTACACCCTGCAGGTTAAACTAGCTTTTACTTAACTTGATGGGTTTAAGATTCAGCTCAAGGACAGGAGATCCTATGAAACCATGTATATCACATACCGACTGGATAAATTCCATATTATGTATTCCATATTGGGCTAGGAAACCCAGCTTCATGCAAATCTTCTCTTCAAGCTGAACTCGGAGGGTTCTTCCGACCTACAGACTGGGTGAAAGCCCTGAAGTGATTTTGTACAGAGATTTCCACCCTGTACTGGGCTTAGGAGAACTTCCCCCTTTAGCTGCAGCTAAGCATACATAAAGTCAGGTACTATGAAAAGCCAATATGGACCGCAAGAGGGAAGACAGGCTTCAAAACTTATCGTGTCTCAGGGACATGAGAGTCACAAAGCCAAGATTAGTCACCTAATGAAAAACAACTTGCAATAGATTTGTAGCTCCCAAACTTTTGGGGTCAATGCTTTCTTGTTGAGTACTATCCATCCATATTATCTAATTATTAGCTGAAAGATCAGGAAGGACATGAAAGGCAAGGGAGATGTTTGCCTTCTACCCAGGCAAAAGAGCACACAGCACTAGAGTAGACTCATCCCTCTACCTAGCCTTTTCATGTAGGGCAATGACACAGATAATTGCAATAAACCACTGTACGCTTGGTGAGGTAAAATTCTTGAAAGCTAACTTAGAAGCAGGAAGAGAAATGCATCAGATGAATCTATTGTGTCACAGAAAGACTTAAAATTTGCTACAGTTTTGGCAAAGCGAGAGTGCCTGGATGGAATGAAATATCTGAGATCAGGCTGATTAAAGGAACCAAGCAGCCATTTTCAGAGGATGCACATAAACATCTAACTAGGAAAAATATTATTTCCTCTAACAGAAAACAGCTGTTCAACAGCAACAGTACAGGAAGATAAATCTAATAGGAAGACAGGCCCATCTGGAATCCCAGGTCTCCTACAGATCTGCAGCTGGTGTGAATTAACATTGTTTAAACAGAGTTCTACAAAGCCAGAAGACATCAGATGATGATCAGTTCAGAGTCTTTAGCCAGTTCCAGTTACAAAGAATTATTAATATTTTAGAAGACTGATGTAAAGAACCACTGAAGGTACAGCAGAACACAATTAACGGAAGGTACTACAAAATGTTGGGCAAGCCATCTGAAAGCTTTGAGATAAGCTGTATGAAACAGTGCAAAGCCTGTTCTGAGAAGTAGATACATAAAATATTGATACAGAGAGCAAACAACAGCTGCTTAAATATGAAGTTTTAGAGCAGGACAACTAAGCTGGCTGAAGAAGACTGAAACTTGTTACTTAGTACTAACTCAGTTTGAATGGCTGCATTAAAACCAACTGCAGCATCTACCAGACCACTCTCTGAAAGCTTGATAGAAGCATGGATCAAGAAGTATGGAGGAAAAAAGAATGGACGAAAATAGGGTATCAGAACAAACAAGAAATACAACAACATAGACTTTGTCAAGGCACTTCATTACTGCACGTATCAGCTGGCAGCTTTTCTCAAATCTGAGCTGCATGTTCATTTGCTATGTAAATTTATGGTAGTGCCGCCCCCACCCCCAATGTGGTTCACTGCTCACAAAAGAGACACGTGCCTCCTGCCTCACATCACCAGAAAATTGGCTGTGTTGATATTTGAAAAGCATTCAGCAAACAGTGGTCATGATGAATGTGTCACTGGGGAAAAAAAAACCAAAAACCACAACATAGAATAATTACTGATTCCAGGACCAGCAGAAGAGTTTCTCACCGGCTTGGTAAATTGAAGATGCCAATACAGACATTCCCCACTGAAGAACAAAGAATGCACCTATGTTTTACACGTATCATAACTAAGTTCCTACTTCCAGTGCTTGGCAAATGCTAGTGAGACTCTTGCCCTTACTTTAAGGCTGATCCAAAACTCACACAGACTTTTGGGAAGTATGATGCACCCTGGACTGCAAAGAACTTGCTTCTGGCTGTATAAGTATGATGTAAAGAGAGAAAGGAGGGTTAGAAGTGAGAAACATGAATGTGTGTGCTCACCTCAAACTCCACCATTGCTTTCTTCATGCTCTCGACATCAAAGATCATCTTAATAAGGTCTTGGATTGCCTTAGGAAGTTTTGACTTAGTCCCAGCACCCACTGTCAGTTTCCTGACAGCTTCTTCATCCTGGGAGGCAAAAGTAGTATCAGAACTAGCAAAAAATCACAAAGGATAAAAGTAACAGGCTGGCTGCCATGGTAACAACTCAATTTAGTATATGCATACTATGACTAGCCTGAAGTTCATGGGGAGCATGGGACATAACTCTGACATTTTGGAACACAGTGAATTGAAAAACCCACCTATTCAGTAATTCGGCAGACATTAAATCAAGAGGTGGCACTGTAAAATATAAGTAGAATTAAGGGAACAGGAACTCTGTATGCATCTCTGCTTCACCTGAAGCAACAGTATTAATTACTTTTTCTGCAAGCTTTCTGCTGCATAGAGACCTTGATGTGAAAAAAAATGACTGTTTACTTTGTTGCTTTTATGACAAAATAGAGATGTAATAACTAGTTTCACTAAGTTTTTGTACTAAAAACTGTCACAGATGAGTACAGGAATCATTAATTAGCCACAATTCATCTAGATACTTTCATGGACAGCGCATTGCACCAATAAAGCATCTGCCAGATGCTTCAGAATATCACTGTACATTGCAGCGTTATCAGACACTTTGCTGCTGCAATATACAAATTTCCACGAAAAAAGCCAAGCATCAAGTACTTTATACTCAAAGATGACATCCGGTAACTCCGCCACAGAAAAATGCAATGGCCTGAAAATATGTTCTCTGGTATCTTCACAGCCATTACCAGCATTCAACTGTCTAATCTGAAAACAGTTTAAGGGTATGCCTTTAAATAAACACACAAACTCCTGCTGGGTAGAAGGAAAAGAATTCTTGTTTAGCATAGCTGTCTAAATCGCCAAATCTTACTGGCAACGAGTAATTTTTTCTTTCTCTGCCTGCTCAATATGTGCACTAAGCAGAATGCTGCAGAGGAGTTGCTTCACCATTTGGGAGGATTTCGGATGCGGAAGACAGATGAGAAGTATCTATTTTAAATAAAACAAAATGGTGTTTTCAGACAGGACGTATGTGAAATGGCTGCTGAATTGAGTTCAAATTAACATCTTTAAAATTACAGAGTAAACAGGAAAGAGCACTAAAGAGACTTCAGACTTGACAGTGGAAAACTGCTTAGTTTCCCAACACATCTATTCTAATGCATGACACTCATTGACCTACAGCTCTCTCTCTGTAGCACAGAGAAGATGCAACAGTTGCACCTGCACTTCATTTAGTTTGTTAGGTTTAAGTGATCCAACAGCAAGCGCTTAACAGAACAGCCAGAGGAAAGCAGCTGAGCAATGCTCCACTTGGTACAGGAACACTTCAGAGTTACCTGTCCATAATCTATCTCCAGCGGGTAGAATTTTTTTGGATATTTAGTGAAGTTCTTTGAATGCCAAGAATTGCCAGTTTTCTCTTCGTACAAATTCAGGAAGTGTTCAACGGCATCTTCTTTTGACGGCATCTGCTCCAGCTTGTTACTCCCAATCACAGTGCCCACACGACCCCAAGATCTGAACACCCAGTATCTACAGAAGTAAAATGTGCGAAAAGAACAGACATAAGATGCTCTGGCTTTAGATTGCAGTTCTAATGAAACCAACCCTGCAACAACCATGCGACTGCATGCAAATCAGCCTCTGACATATCGTTAACTTCATGGAAGACTTTCTCTACCAGTGACTGCAGAAGAGCAACAGAAGAGCCACTGCAGAGCATATGTTCAAGAACTGATGTGAAAAAATGCCCGGTGTTAACACACCAGAGCTACAGCCCTCAGGATAAAACGTGTGCACCATAGGAAACGAGAGGCTAATATCTCTTTAGTCTTAGTTTCGCAAATACAAATCTTCAGACTATTATGGTCATATATTTGAAAAACAAAAGCAATGCATCTTTATGCCTGAAGTCCTAGAGCTCAGATTTTTAGAGCAACAAAAAGTAACTCAAGTATGTGTTTGTATTACTGACACCACCTTAGGTGAGCTTCCATAGTATTTATAGGGATACAGTCAATCAACCTTCCCAATTTGTCAGGCACGAAACGCAATCACAGATCCAGATACAAACCCCACATACAAAAGCCAGCAACAAAAGCTTATCGTGAACATAGTAAAGTGCAATAAATTCACAGCTGAACCAGGGTCACTGCCGACAGTCACTGGCTTCCGTGGATTTTTGTGCGTCCCTTACGTGCTTGGGGGGGGCAGTTTCATTTTAAAGAATCCTCTCATTTTCTATATCTATTCAGTAATGCAATCACTGGACAGCTCTGCCATGCGTCTGATGAGACTGGAAAGTGAAACGTATGGTCATCCCCTGTCCATTTCACTGCATTTTGTTAAGCCTCAGGGGACACAATTCAGGACTACATTGTAGTAGAATCGCCAGAATCTGTTTTTATTTCCTAAGGTTACAGCTCTGCCATTAGAAGATAACAATAAGTTGGATAATATGAGAAAGATGCTTAACATTGCTCACTGTACATGTGGGGTCTTGATGTTAAAACAGAGCAATCTCCATCAAATTCTGCTGCTGTATTTTCAAAGGCAGCCATCAGTCACAGAGCACTGTGGCCCTCCTGTTAGCCAATTAACCCAGTCCTAAAGAGACACCAACTGTACGTGCCTCGCTCATCCTAGGACGCAAGAATGAACACTACCACGTCCAATTCCGCAAACTTACTTGCCTCCCATCTTAGGTTTTGTCAACACCACAAAGAAATATCTCCACGCAGAGCAGATATCTCTCCATGGGTGGTTTGTTGTTTGGCTGTTTTGTAGTTCATGACTTTTTGGTGGTTTGGGGGAGTTTTTTGGGGTGTGGGGTTTTTTCGGTTTTGGTTGTTTATTTTTGAAGTAAATATACCTATCCATACCTCCTCACAAAGACATTTTACTCATGTTTTGCTTTTGTAGATGCCAAATATCCAATATTTATTGGGGAAAAAATTAACAAAAGTATTTCCATGGAAAACTAAACTCACCTGCTCTCTCTGTCATCCTCTAGCAGCTGCAGTTTGTAATAGGAATTTGTTCCTTTCACAATATCTACTAGGCCCAAGGTTGCACTGAAAATCTTTCCAGCTTTTTCAAACACATGAGCAGAATCCTCCAAACCTAAAGAAAGGAAACAAATTAGAACATAGAGGAGATTACCATTTTAGGTCTCCTTCCTGCATTTGCATTCACCCAAATGTTTCATGAAGTAGTGCAACTCTTAACAAAAATACCACAAAAACGTTGATCACGTGCTCATTCAAAACTACTTAAAGCATGTTTTCTTTTTAATAAATTGTGAGCACACACCTTTAGATACACTGGAGTGAACATCAATCCTAACTGGAGAAAAAAAAATAACTTTTGATATATCAAAAGTACCATCTAAAACCTAGTATTTAACACTGCATGACTGCCTGAAGGAATTCTCCAGAGACAGCTCTGCAGGTGTCATGTCAGCAAATAGACTGAAAAACCAAAGCAGTATGAGTTCTCAGAACAATGTCTGTGTACCATAGGTTTGGAAACTAGCATCAGCTGCCCTCCAGAGGATCCAGGGGCAGATGCTCATTACCAGACCTCTGGTCTCTAGCTGGCTGGGCCCTTCTTCAACCCACTGACATATGCTCCTGAAGCTGAGCAAGGTGCACACCTTAGGTTAAGAGGTCCTTCTGAAAGTTGCACTAGCAAACCCTGGAGTATCCAGCTTTGGATGTCAATCAATATCCTTCGACAGCAAGAAAAAAAAATGGTTTAAAAATTCAGGTTCCTTTTACAGAACCCTTATCCTTTCACAGAAAAACATTTTGCAAGTGATCTCACATCCTGAAGACTGTGTATGGTGCAGATGCAGCAATTGTTATCACTCACCAGAATCAGGATCTACTGCTGCTCCACCCTTAACTGTTAGCTTCATTTTCTTTTCAGACTTGCTAGGTCCTGCAGCGAGAGAGTTAATTTTTTCCCTAGGCAGGCAACACAGTCTGACTTGAATCAACATTTAAATTCCCACTTTGCATAATTATCACCCTAAGGAGACTTCAAATCAGATTCCCAGTATACGAACATGACGACTTCAAAGGCTTTTTTTACCTGGCTTCAGCAGCCAATACACAGCCCCCATCCCACCAATTAAATGAAAAATAAGATCTCTCCAGATTCTATCTATCTGCTTCCTTCTGGCCCCAAGCAGTGGGCCATATCAGTTTTTCACCCGCACAGCAGACAAAAGTCATGTTTGTGTTTAGGAGGGATTTAAAAACCTCCAAGACGTGGGGGGTGTTCAGGTCCCCTGCAGATGCTATTGCTGTGAGATAGTCTGGCAATAACATACCCAATTGTATGACAGAAACCTACACTTGGAAGACGTGGAGAAGAATGGGTTCTGAACACAGTTGAGCAGATGCGATGGTTTTGTTCACTGCCCAGCATTAATAATGCAAGTTCTCTATGGCATTGGTGAGGAATGCCACTGGTGTTGGATATTTCTCATCCTCTGTTAAAAAAATGTTATGTTCTAAACCAGGAAGAACCAAGACCTGTTGCTCTGGACCCCAGTATCTTCTCGCTTGCTAACACCCCTTGGGGGTCATGGTAGCATCTGTCACGTCTTGGTGCCTCAGTGACTCCTTGGAGCCGCAACACTGACCCCACTGGCAGAGAAGCTGAGGTGTTATGAGGAAGAGCCTGGACTGATGTCAGGGAGTCTGGGCACATACAGCACAGAAGATCTCTGAAGCAAGACTGAACTTGGGGAAACAACAGCCAGCTCAGAAGACAGCTTCATGTGTACTTAAAGCTAATCTTGCCTTGAGGTCTCATTATTTAAATTTCTTACAAGAAAAAGGGCATAGAACTCAAGGAAAGGGCAACGACAGACTATACCCAAATTTGCTTTGTGCATGCACAGCATTTAACAGGCCTGTGGAGAAACAACCGCTTTGTTCTTCACCTTGTTCTTCTTTGACCTTCCCAGCACTCTTCATACTTGGGGGCTTGCTGCACTTCCCATCCACAGCCATCTCCTCGTGCTCCATCTTCACCTCTGCACCCCAAGGTGAAAGCATGTGGAGTGACACAAGCTCCTGGAAATCCTTGCTGGACGATTTCACATCCTGAAGAAACTCCTCTGAGACCACACGGACTTTGGCCTCCTTCACTTCTTCCATCTTCTTGCTCATTTTCTCCACGTCCTCTGCAGAGGCAGGGTGGGAAACAGGGAAAAAAGCATCAGTGAGGTTTCAGACTTTAGGCTCTCCCTCCAGCCATGATTCAGGGCTCTGTAACACTTCATGGAAACACAATGCCATCATTTTTTGATTCACTATGTGCTTTGGAGAGCAAAATCCCCATCAGCTCACAGCTGCACTAAAATACTCCTGTTTCACCTGGCCGGTCCAGCTACCCCTTTCCTTGAGCTGGGCTGGGGCTGTACAGTCCCTCTTGGACCTCCTGGCAGGTGGGAGCCGATCTCCTACCTCAGCAGCCAGTTTGCACGTCAACTCTAACAAGGACCAAGAGCAGACCCTAAGTTGCCAGCAGAGAAAACAACTACCCTCAGGCACCCAATAGTCAGCTCTGCAGCTTCTCCAAAGCCAGCATGGACACAGCTCCCAGCACTCACCGTCCCAACAAGAGATGCTTACACACCATCATGGTCTGTATACAGTCCCGAGCCCCAGCTGCTGCAGACTCAGCAGAGCCTTATGGCACAACCCACAGGGTTAACATGCTAGGTAAGTAAAACTCAAACAGTACCCATCTGTCTTTACTCTTCCAAGCACACTAAGGCCACGTGCGCACACAAAACACTCCCCTTAATCCAAACACTGATCCCCAGACAGCTCTGAGGACATGTGTCCTCTGTAATCCCCTCAGTTCAGCTACCAGTGCCACCAGTAACTAAGGCATGGCTGCTCACTCTGTGTGCTGATGCACAGGGTGGCCTTGTTGGCTGTTGTCGTCATCTTTCCTCCCAGGTCCTCCACAATGCTCTTCACCTCTTCCTTGTTCTTTGACAGCTTTCCAAGAACCAGGATCTTCATGTTGGTCAGTGGTTTGTCTAGGAGTTTGGAAATAACACAGCATGTTAGCAACAGGCACAGAACCCCCCAGACAAACAACAAACACAAAGGGACAGTATCCCCACGCTCAGTACAATCAGCCCAGCTGGCAGGGAGACAAGGGTCTAAGCAGGTCTGACCTGCGCTGAGCAAGTGGGAGGAAGCTCCTCTTCACCTAGCAAAGGCCACAAAGCTCAGCAGCCTCCAACAAACAGAAGAAATGGAAGACAGGGAAGATGGATACGTAGGCACTTTATTTGCCTTCCTGTTTTTTTGTTTTGTTTTTTTTCTTAAATTAAAAAAAAAATCAGTCTGCTTCACCACTGTGCTACTAGCGACTGTGCTCTGCTTCCCTCTTCTTTTGATGCCTGGAGAGCATGGGAGAAACTCACTGTAACATGAAAGCTCCTGCCTCTTCAAAAGGAAATCCATTTTTGAGGGACTGCAGAAAGATGACTGTCTCTCAAGCAACAGTGTTCCTACATGATGGTACATCTGAGTCTTGATCTTATAGACAGTACAAGGTTGTGTCATGCAAACCCCGTAACAAGTCAGGAGCAAACTGGTAATCTCTAAGGCTCCATCACATCATTGTGTTCACTCTGCAGTGCAGGTGGGTCCAGGACATGCCAAGTGTCGAAGAGCATATCTGCACTGCTAAAGATAAATGCAGTTAATTCTCCGGTTGACCAACTGAGAGTTTTGTTTCCTCTTCTCCCCCCACCTCAGATTAGTTAGGTTGCTAGCAAACAAAGTAACCTGGCTTTAATTCTGGTCAAAGTTTTGAGTTTACTCACACTGGGGCTGGAATTAACTTGCCAGTCAGAACTGAGACCTGGATTACTTTATCTTCATTGCTAAAATAACACGACCCGGCTCAAGTCAGCTGTGCAGAAATACTCTCACCCTTTTCACCAAGTAACAAGTGACCCTGCTCCCAAAACCACAGCCAGGGCTAAAAAGGCTGAACAAGAAAGAAGTCAGCATAGCAATTAGTGGACAGGCTATATCTCCAAAGCACGCAACTCATTCCAACAGCCTACATGGAATTTCTGGAGTCCAACCTTTTGCCAGCTTGTGGGCTGGAGACAGCGTATCTGTTTTGCATAAAGGGGAGTCAGTGATTAGTAAACCCAAATCCCAACAGAGGATTCAAGAAACAAACCCAAAAAACCCATCGCCCTTAAAACCTAACATGACGTGGAATATCTGGCATTATGGAGGTCCCCAGATGTTCCCCAAGCGTTGTGCTTTAACCTGGCAGCTGGCAGCTAGGACCACGCAGCCGCTCACTTGCTGCTCCTCTCCCCAGCAGTGGGATGGGGAGGAAAATGGACAAAAACTCGTGGGTTGAGATGAAGACAGTTTAATAAGATAACAAAGTAAGGAATAATAGTAATAATAATAATGAATATGCAAAGCAAGCTATACACAATATAGCTGTTCTTACTGCCCAACAACTGACTGTGTAGCCAGTCCCTGAGCGGTGATTTGTGGATTTCGCAGAAAAAGACCGAACTGGTGCAAAAAGGGTTCCTGCCCCCTGGCAAACCACCATTAATAAACAAACTGAGCACCATATTCTATGGTATGGAATATTTCCATTGGCCAGCTTGGGCTGCCTGCCTGGCTGTGCTCCCTCCCAGTTCCTGCACACCTGTGCATTAGCCGAACATGGGAAACTGAAAAAAAAATCCGTGATTTCTTAGCAACAACTAAAAACATCAGTGTATTATCAGTATCCTTTTCATACTAAATCCAAAACACAGCAGCTACTGGGAGGAAAATTAACTCTTTCCCAGCTGAAACCAGGACACCAAGAAACCAACCAAGAAGGCATTTCAAAGCAGGTCTCCCTTCGGACACATTTTGCAACATCGACCTTTACATTTCTGATTCATTGCAAACACATCATTTCCTCACCATCAACAAATATCCAAAATGATTTGATAGAAACCAACCAGCACCTCAAGCCCAGGTCCTCAGGCAGCCCATTATATCAGGGTCTACGTGCGCTACAAAGATGAACTACATGAGATTCTGCTAAGCTGTTTTTTCACTGGGAGAGCTCTGCCTGCTTGGGGACGGGACAACAGTACGCTGCTCAGGGTCGCATGTTTGTCTGGCTGGGAATGGCATTACACACCACCCTGAACTCCATCCACTGACCCACACCCAGCCAGCTGCTCACCTCTGGGTGCAGACACGGTCTCTGTCAAAGGAGCAGATGCAGATGGAGGAGGCACAGAGTTCACAGTTGCAGCATCTGGAGGGAATACCCTGTCCTGCTTCTTACACTTAAATTTCTTCAGGTAAGGAATTTCCCGAAACTCCTGTGGGATGGAAGCATAAGTAGAGTTTAAAAAAACCCAAATACTATTACGAGATTTAAAGGCCAAATTCAGCACTGGCCAGATTCTGGCATTTACTGCAGGCCTTAGAAAGGATTTCTGAGACATTCCTACTAAGGTAGGCGAACACGCACTTTACTGACTGGGAAAACAAAGTTAGAAGAGGGCAAATGATGGGTTTCAAATCAAACCAGCAACACCTCTTTCAGTTTAGTGTGACTGGAAAAAATATGATTTAGTTATACATTAGCTGCCTGCCCCTGGAGGGATGTAGCTATGAGAGGATTTCCTCACTGTCACAGCTGCTCAGCACCACAGCACGCTCTGCTCTCTGGCATCCAACACCGACTGCTGCTTATTCAACCTCCTCACAAGAGGTAACATCAGTTCAGAAATGTGCTTTGGATCATCAAATTTGCAGTAAACACCCACCTTTGGGATTACCCAGTCTTTCCTGTTGGGCGCCTGCGTTTTAGCAACGCACTTAGTCCAGGCAGTAATATCCCCTGAACAGTAATACGCGTCGCTCTTGAACACAAACTGCCCCTTGCACTCCTCGCAGGGAAGCAGAGCTCCAAATGCCATCCCATCCGCTACTCGGTCCAAAATCTAAAGCAACAAAGAATACAAAACAGGTCATGGCAGCAGGAGCCTGGAAGCCCACGCACTACATGACACCGGGCTGCACAAGAAGATAACCGTCAGACTGCTGGCACGCAGACGTAGAGGTTTCCAGTGCTTGCCATGCATACACTGCACATAAACCACAACTCTTACCAGCACGGATTGATTTACGACGCCTTAAAAGACATGACAGGAAGTTTCCGTGGTGACACCACATCTGCTCACGCCCACGGCTTGCAGTCTTTCCTGCCCGGACTCGGCATTCAGGAGTGCATTACCCACTGCACAGCACCCGACCAGGCAGCCGTGCCAGGACAGCCAAGGAGGAGACAAGCTCCTGCATCTGAGCACACAAGTAGGCAGGCGGGAATGTAGGCTCAGACAAGCCACGGTTTTCCTGCCTAGAGAGTATTTCTTGACCATTTGGAGTCTAGACACTTCCCACATCCCAGCCCACAATCTTTACAAAGAGTCTTAATAAATACAAATACTTCAAGTGACGTGTGGCTCCAAAAGAGAGAAGACTTTCACAAGTTACACAGACTGATACCAGGCAAGAATTTATGCAGTTTTTCTTTCTTTTTGCATAATTTAACAGTTGAGGGAGGCAATGTGAAGTGCCATAACTAACCTGATCTTGAAGAGCCAGCAACAAAAAACCCACATACCAGTTTCGAAATAGCAGAGTAAAGGCGCACCACTGAGACTAAGGCACTGACTTCAGCATCACACACCACCACACAGCCCTTCACAAGCAAGGGTAACAGCAATATCATCAGAGTCCTGGGACAAAAAGGACTGGGGTTTGCACTGAATTTCTTTCTGAAGTGCCACACTAAGAATGTGCTTCAAACTCGTGGACCTTGCAGCAATATTGGTTTGGGTTGGCTTCTCCAATTCCAAGACACGGCACACATGCAAAGCAATTACAGACCAACTCACGGCATTCTCCCCTGAAGGAACTTCCTGCTTGTTGGCAATCAGCAGCTCTTTCAGGTCGTTAGTGGAGCAGACCTTCCTCAGCTCGTCCTTGATGCCCCAGATCAGCTCTGTCTGCTCCTGTTGACAAAATCCAGCAGCTTAGCTACTCGCAATCGATCGCCTTCTAAGAACACTCCTGAAACTGCAGTATGTGGACAAGGTTTTAGCAAACCCATGGTATCTTAAACACAGACTGTGAGATGAAGAGCACCAAGAACCAGTACCTAGAGTCACACATTTTACCTAAAAACCTAGAACAGGTCTTTAAAGTCACAAGCTTCAGATTTCAGTACGAATACATGAGCACATCGTGGCTTCATCAAATATTCTCTCTTCTCAAGATAGCATGCGGAAGGACATCCCTACAGGATTCTGTCCAAACCAAGGGACCTCCATCATGTACATGTGAAGAAAGGCCTTTGGAGTAACTTTTACAGCACTATCCCACGTAAGAAGGTACAAGCAATACTAACAAGACAGTTAGCTTTTAGGTAGAGCAGAACCCACGTTTCTGCCACACTTCTACCCCCAACAAGGTCTCAACAGCCTTTGCAAATATCACCTAACCAGCTGATACTGACAACAGCAGGGATATGGCAGCATTTGAGCCTTGCACTAAAACAAAAATCAGAAGTGCTGATTGGCACTGCTCCTCTTTTAAGCCACCTAAGCATAAGAGGAATTTCTACAAGATCAATCATCTGCAGCAGAGCAGAGAAGCCTGCACATTCTTTTGGGCCCTTCTACAAAAGGTGAAAGGGTTGGACAGCAGAGAAGCATCCTAAAATATATCTGACAGTGTCTGAATGTTATTCACTGGCTACAGCCAAAAATGCAGTCTACCCTGGAAGAACTGATTGACTAAGTGGCTTAATTTTCAGTGTTAATGATCACGCTTGATGAAATACTGTTTAAAAAAAAAAAATTAGTGAACTCCAAGTTAACCCTAACCCAGATTGGCCTCACCTGTCCTAGACATCTGCATTGCAGCAGCAAAACCTTGATAATGTCTCCGCCAAGTTTTGTTGAAAATTAAGCTATTGCCACACAACAAAAAACTTTTCTTCAAAGCTAGACACACAATTTTTCTACAGCTCTATTAAGACTTCAATCACAAACAACCAGCTTGTTAGCTTTCAATAAACACAAAATTCCTGATGCTCTATTGGGAATTCCCACAACATTCTAGGAAATGAAAGGTAGAAAGCTGTGATCTATCACACTTTGTACCCAAGAACTGAACACAGCTCCCGGGAGGGTGAAAGAGATATGATTTCTCATTAATCTAGTTCCGCACTTTATCTCTGTTTAATTTTTGCAAAGAGCTATTTATTGGTTTCCAAGCTTTTCTGCAACAGCGCTTGGGCTCAGAGCTTCAGCCACCACAACCAGACGATACAGAAAGGAGCACAGAACCAGCCTCCCCGAGAGAGACGGCATTTAACCTAATCTATTTAAATCCAGTAAGCACAAGTCCTAGAGAACTTCCTTCCTGTCTTTCAGGAGACATCATCTTCAGCAAAGCCTCGGGGACAGGGCATCTCCTGCACCAGGACGTGAAGTGCTGCAGCTCTGCTTCGCCTGGGCACGAGGTACAGCCCCTCTCGAGGTGCCACAGCTCTTCACTCGGTGCCTGACACTGCACCCTTCTAACAAAGCAGGTTTTAGGATGCGATCAGCTAAAACTCACCTTCAGCTGTTTTTCCTGCTTTGATTCCTTCTCTTTTTCTTTTTTCTGCTTCTTTTTCGTAGTCACATTTCCATCTACCTCTTCTCCTTTTCTCTTTCTAACAGAGAAAACCAAAACAAAACACACACACAGGAAACGAAGTTATCTAAATGCCCGTCCAGCAGTTACCAGAGCTCAGTTTACTGACTGCCGATATCTGCAGAGGCTTGAATATCCTCAGTTTTGGCAGGCAAATCCATTTTTCAAATTCCTCAGTGCTAGATTGTGGACATGTACTTGGCTCTGCAATGTGAGCCGCCTCAATTAGGTCAGGTACACTTAGAGCTTTTCCACAGGGTAAATGTATGGTCTCACAGAAAAGCACGTGAAATACTGCAACGTTTTCAGGTATATTCATCTACACCTGTATTAGTTGCACCAAAGACAAACCTAAGAATTTCTGAATATAAACATACCTCTCCAAATCTGAGGAGGTGTAGCAATGCAGGTTAAAAGACTATAGTGTCTTTCAGCTGAATCAGCAGCTTCATTTTCCAGCTTAGGCAGTTCGTATTGAAATAAAAGACAACAAATAAGATAACTTTAATAAGCTAACACACTGGGAAACTGGACATTTCCCAGCTAGCTTCTATTCAGACTGGAATAAAGTCAGGTCTCTGAAATCAGACAGGAGGAAGTTTCTACTAGCAAAGTGCTCCCAGGCTGACAGCAGTTTTGTGATCTGCAGTTGTGTGTGAGAATATTTATTGTTATTAGCTGAGGCCTTAGAGCTGTGCAGGAAAAAGTTACAGAAAACACTGCTCGAGAAAGGCTGGAAAGAAGAGGAAGTCAAATGAAAACCCGGGGATTTTGGCAGACTTCAGAACAACAAGAGACCCCAGAGGAACATCATTTGTGTTTCCAGAGTCATGTCATCTCCTTGGTCTGCCTGGCTTCCAAATACATCCGTATCAATAAATCAGAGCAGTGTGTGCTCTCCTCGTGAGGAAATGAATGGAAATTTTGCCCCATTTGAGGCAAGAGAGGCCTGCAATTGGAGGCAGAGCATGAACACAGCTTGGATCTCGCACTTCATTTTGACAGAGCTGCTATCGTTTAGAAGCATCAGCCAGGTTTCTTTTTAAGAAAGCATCTGTCTTAACTTTATAAGCTGTGGCTGACAGTTAAGTCATAAAGTTGACATACTTGATTGCTCTCCTACTTACAATTTTAAACACTTCACTTCCTAGTACTTTACTACTGTTAAGACTAAGCCTGTCTGACAGCTTACCAGCTATACAGCTGCAGGAGGACCTCCAAAAGTACTCTTCTCCCAAGACTCACGCTTGAGAGACCTACAAGTTCTAGTAACTGCCCCGGCCCTAAAATTGGACCAAGTTCTCATTTTATTTGCAGTGGCCACCACTAGCACCTCTGAACAAACCATGATTCTGAGCACTGTGCAAGTCTTCAAGGTGCTGTTTTGCAGAAGAGCTCCTCTTCCAGCTGTCCCCTGCAAGGTCCCATCAGTTGAGCCAGGGCTACGCCGTAAGGCGCGCTGCCCCGGGCAGACAACAGCCGCACTGTGCTACCAGGAATTGCTTGCATTTCTCGAGAAAACTCCATGTTGTTTTCTAAACCAGGAAAGCAGGAACCAGCGTGGCCAGACTGGATACAGCACACACACAGCCGTGCCTTCAAACGTCCCCACGCCATGCAAGCCCTCTCTTCTCCCTGGCTGCAGCCCCTGCAAGGGGCAAGACCAGAGCATCCACTGAGCCTCGCCATGAGGATAATGACTTCTGTAAGTTTTAACAGTCACAGGTACACAACACTATCTGCGAAAAACACATCAGCTTGAGTGCAAAGTGCTCTGCTGCACCTTCCCAAGCCAGAGGGCTTAATAATATAAGTATTTAGGACGGGTGCGTAAACACTGTGTATCTGCAGTGCCTCTCCCTCGGCAGGCCGACAGTCAGGCTGCCTCCAGCAAGCCGGTGCTCACTCCTATGCCATAACTTGTCTCCCAGCCTCCAGAAGAGGAAAGCCAGCACACCAGCCCCTGGAAGGCAATCACCCTGCCAAGAGGCCCCACGTCCCAGGGAAAGCATCCAAATTCCAGCAGGGACTCACACTTTTGGCAGCTTGTCCTCAGAGTCAAGGGGACAGGGGGTTGCTCTCCCGGACACAGCGACTACTGTACCTGTTCCAGCTATGTCAACAAACTACAGAGCAGGAGGGATCACCTCGACTGCAGAGAGGCACAAAGCCATCATTCACCACCTTCTCTTTTGACCCTGGCTATGCCCAAGGCTTAAAGTAAACAGTAACCATCACTTCTACAGCCTGGAGAAGGGAATAGCAAACCCAAATTCATCTCGCGTCTTCCCAAAACAGCAAATTTTACAACAATTGACAAAATACGCACTCAGTGACACACACGTTAATTTTATCTTCCATCCTTGGGACCAAACACTGTGTGTTGCTATCAGCAGCTGGATGCTGCTGTGCACACCCTCTCTCCTGCTGGAGAAGGGACACTCTTCCCACTTTCAGCAGGTACAACCCAACAGCTTGCTTAGAAGGACTGGTACTCACCAGCCAACGCAAACCACTTCTTCTCACCTTCATGGAGGATACACAGTGACAAGATTTATCCCAACTTTTGAGACTATGAAAAGGTAGGTGAACTGTCCCACTCTAGCCTGGCCCCTCCTTACCATCTCCTCTCTATTTTTCATGCTCCCCTCCCTACAACGAAAACGAAGGGTGGAAAGGACAATCACAGCAACCCTGGATAAAGCAAGCAGCTGATGCAGGGAGGAACAAGAAGTCCGCTTTCCACCTCCTCCCTGTAAAGCACCGCCAGATTCTTGCTGACCTGAGTACTTACCTTCTGCCTCAGGCAACCTCCGCAGTTAATCCGGCGCTGCATGACATCTCCAGCACACACTTTGCTCCTGTCCTGGGCAGTGACTCTACCCAAACAAGCCAGGCAGAAAATACAGGAAAGTATCACAGCTCTTGGCAGGAGGGCGAAACACATGCTACCAAAGCAGCACAGTCAAAGGGAGCTCGCAAGCTGCTGCTGCATTCCCTACATCAGTATATGAGCACTCTTCCCACAGAGGAGCTGCTGGCAAGGACGCAAGATCCTCCGTCCCTCGACGTGCTGGTGCTTGGGCACGATAGCCCATGGCCCGGGGGAGGCTCAGCAGGTCTCACCCAGAGCTGGCAGAGGAAAGCAGCCAGGATCCTTGCAGGAAACCTTCCTGGTTTTGCCCTTCAGAGGGAAGCCATTTTCCAACCTATTCTTGGCAGCCCTGCTCAGCACCTCACTTCTCTCCCCTGCAATGGGCACCTCACGGTGCCGTCCTTACAGAAAGGGCTGACAGGGCAGCCTCAAAGTATGAGCTTCTCCTTGGAGTACGGGCTGGACACGCAGAAGCAGCACACGAATTTGGATGCTCACAATTCAATTGCAGAGACATCTGAGTCAAAACATAATTTGGACGCTGCACAATCAGAAGTATCTTTAAAGATTATTTTGAGCATCTCACCTACAGCAGATGCTGTAACATCATTTCTGTGAGATGCCGCAATTTCTATCATTAATTTCTGTTCTCTGATTGAATGCACAAGATGAATTATTGGAGGTAAATGCATCATTCAAGCTTCTCAGATGTTTTTCTTTTGGCTTCTCCAGAACTTCTGTGCTTTCTTGGCAGAAACCCATCAGGTAGGAAGCACGCCACACCTCTCTATTCATTCTGTTTATTTACACTCTCACTCATTCAGTTTTTGACAGACAACTATTTTTCCAATTGACCCTTAACACCCTTAGCTCAAGCACACAGCCCAAACCGCAGAAGAAAGGTAGTGGAGCGTAAGAGCCAGCCAGCACCTTCACGGCTGAGGGGCTTGTTCATGCAGTGCTTAGAAAGCAGGACAGATGAGACGTCCTGCTGCTTTTCTGGCATGAGGTCCTGGTTCACATTACCCTACATCACTAGTCCAAGCTTTTTTCCACTGCAGTTCTAGGCTTTTATTTACACAGTGACTTGGCAAACTACTCTGTGGCCTATCTTTACAAAGCCTTCATATTTTGCATAGCATCCCAGAAGTGGCCCAGAAAAGCAGAGTCAGGGCAGACGAGAGAAACACTTACACAGTCAAATCTCTAGAGCTTTGCTGAAGACATGGCAGAAAACCACAAATAACCCTATTAAACTCACACACTGTTCTAGGACAAAGCGGAACACGCACCTCGGCACAGAAAGCAAAGGACTACTTGAAAAGCTGCAAGTGCATTAAAATACCGTACTTCTGCTTGCATCCTGCGACACACACAGAGGTAAACGCCTGCGTGAAAAGATGGCCGGCTGCGGGCAGACAGAGACAGATCGTCTCAGCCTCCAGCGGTTCAGCTGAGTGAGGCAAAATGGTGCAGAACCTGTGGGGACCCTCCGCACAGTACCCGCACCACTGTCGAACGCTTCCCGAGCAACTCCTCTCCAAGCCAAGAATAAAGCCTGGAAGGTGCAGCCTCGTAACACTGCACAGATCAGCTCATGCACACTCTGCTCTGCTACCTATGGCCGAGGACGACATTCACACACGGCTCTGAACAGCACACCGCACCCATCAGCCACGTATCTGGAGGACAAACGCAACACTGACAAACACTGCACAGATTTGACATGGCTTTGGCTTCTCAGAACCCGACATCAGTCTCACTGGACAATTCCATGGTGAATCCTTGTGAAAGTAAAGCTGAATTCAGTCTATAGGGTACATGGAGAAGCCCAATGTTTCACAAGGACAAGATCTTTCCTATTTGTAGGACCCAGAAACACCTTGTGTTCCTTCCTCCACGGGGACAACACAACACTGGCTTGTGTTACAAAGCATGACTCTAGGCAAAGTCACTTCAAAAACAAGTAACAAAAGCCTTCATTAACAGAGAAAGATTGACCAAAGCTAGCAAGTCACACGGAAGTGCTTCTCTGTCAGTACAAGTTCTGTCAAGAGCCTCCACTAAAAATCTCAATGCAAGGCAATGAAATTTCAGACGTACCATAAAATACTTAGCAAATAAAACCATCCAAGTGTAAGCACTACGCAACCAGTAAATGCCATTATCAGATTCAGTGCCTGTCACAGATCATCAGCTCACAGATAAGAGATGTCAAACCAATTCTCTAACAAGTGGTTAGAGCAGAGAAACCGTCACCGATAACAGCATCACACAAGGAGGCGCGGAGCCCAGTATCCATCTGTATTAAGCATGCATTATTTTATGGTTGAAAGCCCTGCATCAGTCCTCCAAGTCACAGCTGCTGCTCTCCGCATTTTCTCAAGGCAGTCACAAGTGGGCTGCACGCTCCCAGGGACAGGGACAGGGAATTTGTCTGTTGTCATCTGCCTAAGGTCACGGGAAGGTCCAAATCCTCCTACGACCAACATTCTTTTAACAGAAACAACAATGTCACAAAACGTTTATCGTGCATGTATTTGAAGGCAAGCAACAGCTCCTCTAGACATCTCAATTTCTTATGTTGCCCACATACCCTTCACTCTTGGTAGCCGGGAGCTGCTTCTTCAGAGTTTCTTTATCTTCAGCTTTCAAGATGCTGAAGCCCAGGAGCTGGGTGGCCCCGTATGCCGGGAGGAAGCCCAGCTCTGCTCGGCGGCTCACGAAGCAGTCCGGGTGGTACCAGTTATCTATCATTCCCAGCTGCGGCTTTTCAGGATGCACCATCTTCTTGGAAATCCGGACCTGGCCCTGAGGTAGATTAAAGCGACGCAAGCACAATTGTTAGGCCATTCTGGAAAGAGCAGGATGTTAACAGGTTCCCAACATGATGCTTCCTAAACATCTGCAAAATAGCAACAGTTCCTCTATCAAAGTCTGCAACTTTTGTTCAAGCCCTTTCACTTTCACTCAAGCTCCTCTGCTTTCTTCAGTACTCTTTCTAGGTTGAAAAACCCAGGTTTTTAGGTAGTTTTCTGTACAAAAACCGCTCAAAATGGGTAATCCTGTAGGTCTTTACTTCAAGTCCCAGTAAGCTCAAACAACCAAAACCCACATGACCAAGCGCCATGCAGGCAAGTCTAAAAATTAACTTTACGTCCCTACCGCTCAAGCATCAGTGCTAATATCTCACCCCGTCTTACCACAAATTACTTCTCAGATGCCCAACAAGTAGTTGTTTTAGGCGCTTTTAGACTGCAATGCTTCATGTTCCAACAAGGAAAGGTCTACACAACAGTCACCAATGTTTCTGCAGACACAAGCACAACAGCACTGGTGTTTGGCCCTTGCCAGCTTTACCCAACCAGCGTGCCTATTCACATTGATCAGAGGCTCACAACTTCATTTTGCCAACTGTCTTGAAAAGCACCGTGCCAAGACATGTTCAACTACAGGGATGCATCGTTAATTAGCTGCATTGCTGTTTCTGTCTGCTTTCGTGAAGGTAATATGGATACACTGCACACAGAAAGAGCTGGTCTGGCTGAGGAGGAAGAAGAGGACAACACCTTTGCAGTGCTGCAACAAGTGGGAAGAGCTGCAGTTAGTGGTGGCTCTCTTGCCACAGAAATGCTGGCGAGCAGCCTTCCTGCCTGCTCTAAGACCCAAGTGAAAGGAAGCACCAGTAGGCTTGAAGCCCAGACTATAACGTCTGAGGGATGCCTTTAATGTCAGCTGTCCAGGACACAGCTGCTTCTCAGACACAGAAATGCAGTTGTGCAAGTGCTTTCCACAGGCAGGACAGGCAGGAAGCAATTATAAAAGTCACTGTTTGAACTGGAACTGGTGGGACAAACAACAAGACATGGAGAACTAAGAAAAGCTTTTTACCTTTTCTATTTTCTGTTCACAGCCTTTGCAAGTACTTCTGTTAGACTTGGCATATTCTGCAGCAAAGTCGTTCAGGCTCTTCTCAGCCTTGCCACCTCCTTCCTGTTCCCCTCCTTTTCCTGGAGAACAAAGCAAATACAGATATAAGCTTTAAAAGGCATTCTCTCATTTTCTTATTCTGTCACAGACTGTTAGCAGTATGGATTAATAAACTTCTGCGTTCCAGCAACTCAGCTGTCAAGAAATTGAATACAGAGCAAGATAAGCAGTCCATGCTCAAAAGCACTTTCAAAATACAAAGAGTTCTTTAAACAGTCAAGTAGCAATTGTACAGGATTGCTTATTTAATGATTTTTAAAAGACTTTCAAAGGTGCACAGAGCTGACCCTTTTTACTTCTTTCCTGAAAGTAGCGTAAAATGAGATCTTACTGAAGAACGGACCGTAACTGCAGTCACAAACAGCTCTGCTTCAAAGCAGAGTTCCTCTTCCCAACTGCCAGTTTCCTTTTATTTTTTTTTATTACTACATTTCAAAGGCAGACATCAATACAGAACTGCCCAGCATCCTTGCCTTACACAGAGATGCAGTGAGTTTACTTTGGTCTGCACTTTGACCCTTCTCACTTGCTCCCCTGACTCACTAGTTCACGGTGTAACAAAGAGCCACCAACAACCACACACTGCAGTGAAGCTACCATTAAAACATCATACTATAACAGCATTCGTTAATATTAAAGAACTCAAAACAAAATACACCAATCACAACAACAACAAATACATGGCAATACATCTGCCAGCTGACCTAGCTTTTTTCCTCATCGACTTAACATGGTGGATCACACTGCCAGAGTCCTAGTCCTGGAGTGCGGAGACGCCACAACAATCCTTCCAACATCACTTGCTGAAGGCACATGGCAATCAAACCACCACGATAACAGCTTAAGAAGAGGCTGAAACTCCAAACACCAGGAGACCTCTGCTCACCTCCTCCAGGGCCTCCGGTTTCAACGGCTTTCTTGATTTTCTCCTGATCTTCCCACCGGAGCTCAGAGAAGCCGTCAATGTCTGCGTGGGACACGATTCGAGCCCGCTTCCAGAAGCAGCTGTAGTGGTGCCAGTGAGGGACTTTGCCATCAAACATGGGCGACTAGGAAGAAAGCACAGTAGGCCAAGATGAAGCAACTCAGACAAGATTAAGGGAAAAAAAAACCAAGATAAAAAGAGTAGCTGGGTAAACACAAGTGATTTTTGTTTTTTAAAATTAAAATATGGATGCTATTTAGGACAAAGTTTAAGAAGAAATCTAATACGGCAGACAAGCTGCTGGAGAGAGGTCCCAAAGGGGATAAGATGTGGAAAGAGCATTCACCTAGCTTAACCAGTTCATCACCCTGCTGCTTAGGCCATCTGTGTTACTCAAAACAGAAAGGTCATAGCCTCAGCATGGCTATACCAGCCCTGAGCTGACAAGCAGAGGTTTCTTCTCGACGAGAATCAGACCATTTGCAGGCATGAACAGCGCAAAACAGAGGTTGTGGGAGAAGCAACATGAGCAACAGCCCCTGGCTCATCTGCTACAGCCTCCTTCGAGGCTGCTGCACCACGGGAGGCTGCTGTCCTCACCCTGCAGCACCTTCAAGCGCAACGCGTAACGCCTTCGAGAGCCACCTCCCCAGCAAACCACCCGTGCCCTGCAGAGGCCACTGCCAGGCGCAGGACAGGAGGAGCAGCTCCAAGGACTGCAGCCTGAAGAGATTCCCAAGTAGGCTGCAGGAGGCACAGGCAAAATTTAAGGGAAACACCAGAGCCCAAGGAAGTCCTGCATCAGAGCAGGAGCATGGCCCAAGCCCTCGCCGAAGCACAGCTCCAGCGTGCCCTGCCTCACAGCAGCCTCCTCATAGAAGCGCTCCGCTTGTTTATGACTCAGACACTTTAAGGACCAACCTGGCATCGTTCCGGTTACCCATCAGACAAAATAACTGTATAGCGGTTTGGCTCCAAGTAACGCACACAAACAACTGCTGTACTGAAAATACTCAGCGTTGTATAACTACATAATTACTGATGATACAGAAATAACGACCTAGGAAAGCGTTCTACGTATCACTCGCCAATAGGAGGGAGATCTCCAAGCTGAAAACAACAGCGGAGTTTCATGCACAAGCAGCAAGGAGGAGGAAAGGGCTTTGAAGACCACAGCGTGGGACTAGGAGAGCTCGGAGCTCCCATTACAACTAACCATCAACCAAAACCCTAAGAGGACATCTCTATTTCCAGCTGGACTCTTCCCACAAGCCAAGACTGAGATTTCCCGGTTACCCTCACAGCACCACAGCCACATAGCAGCCACCCTGGAAGCCCTGCACAGCGCTGGCACTGGCAGTTGGTCACCCCGGGCTCATGCTTGGGAGTTTTCCCAGAGCAGGACTCATGGCTCTGCCCCTAAGACAAAGGCTTTGGGGGCACAAGGGCACTGGTGTACATGGAAGGGGCAGAGCTGGCTCAATCTTTCGGACAACCGTGCAGGCAGTGAGCAGATCTCCTCCACCACACTCAGCTGTGCACCTGGAGCACTTCTCTCTGTGTGGGAAAAGAAACCTCCGGGCAAGCTAGACCTTGTTTACATAATTTCTCTCAGCTCACCGACCTCTAGACCATAGCTTCCTAAACAAACGACGGAAAAAGGAGAGACCAATTTGCTTTCAGCGTTGCACGTGCAGATAACAGAAACCGCTCAGTTCCAGCAGGAAGCAAAAGTCGAAGCCGTGCTGGTCCCACAGGACCTGGGTGCCCTCCCTGTGCCGCACACTGAGCATTCCACTGCCACTCAGAGCATCCCACTGCCACTCAGAGCATCCCACTGCCACTCAGAGCTCTTCAGGTGAAAAAGCAAAACAACAGTGCGGTTACAGCAGAAATGGCACCCAGCCAACGACTGGGTCCGGGCCTCCCTTTAATTTCTTCTGCACGATTTGCAAAAGACCTGGGTGCACAGACGGCGGCGGCGCGGAGGCTGCTCTGCAGGGGATTTCCCCGAGAGGGAACAAGGGGCCCGGGTGCTCTGGCGAAATTCGTTCCACCGGCACAAAAACTGGCAGCGGGGAGCAGGAGCCCCCTGCAGAAAGGACCAAGCAAATGAAGAGTGTCTGGGGGCAAAAACCCGAGGAATTACAGGCGGCTGGTGCTAGGCCGGCAGTTTTGGGGAGACGGCTGGCTAGAAGGCGGCGGCTCTGCGATTGACGCCTCGGCCCCAGCTG